>Ga0070709_10000012_pt1 | contig 163026 bp, 141 predicted proteins | sample LARL51metaG_FD_65449 | JGI IMG/M metagenome (GOLD analysis project Ga0070709, IMG submission 65449) | Corn, switchgrass and miscanthus rhizosphere microbial communities from Kellogg Biological Station, Michigan, USA - LAR L5-1 metaG | ecosystem: Host-associated > Plants > Roots > Rhizosphere ... | reverse complement strand
CGCGAAACCCAAAATGCGAAGGAGGCGCGCGTTCTGGCGCCACGATATTCATGACGCTAGTGGCCTTCGCTTCTATTGGCCTTGATCATCAACTCCTGCGTCGGACGGAAGCAGCAGTGGGCAGTCTCATCCAAGTTACCATCTGGGTTGCTGCCTACTGCTCATACCATGCCGTTCATCCGAATCCGATAATCTATCCACTCCGAGACCTTGCAGCGCCGGGATATTTGCATGCGCGGCTTTGAATTGAACGGCCATTGAACACGCGCACGCGAGTATTCCCGCTGCTCCCACGGACTGAAACGTGGAGTACAAGCAGCCCCGCTCTGTTCAAGTTGTAATTTTCGCCGAGACAGGCGCGAACCGCAGGTATCTCCTCCTGAGACGCGTTGCCAGTCACGGCGGGTTCTGGCAGTCGGTCACTGGCTCGCTTGAAGAGGGCGAGACTCACCGGCAGGCCGCGACGCGAGAAGTGCTTGAAGAAACCGGATTCGTAGCGTGCGAAGAAGACTTGATTGACTTACGGATGGTCAACACGTTTGAGATCGCCCCGCTATGGCGCGCAAAGTATGCGCCGGGTGTGACGCATAACGAGGAGGTCTGCTTTGCTCTGAAAGTGGAACGGCGTGACGTGCAACTTGATCCGCTCGAGCACGATGGCTATGCATGGGAGTCTTATGATCGTGCGATAGAGATGCTGTACTGGGAGAGCACTCGGCGAGCATTTGCCGCCACCCAGTCAAGCCGGTCGCCTCAGGTGCGAGATGTCAGAAATAAATAGAGCCCGCCCGCTCCGAACAACATGTTCGGACCCCAAGCCGCAAGCATAGGAGGCAACATTTCGTACCGGCCCATTTGTTCGAAGAGCCCGGTCAAGCCCCAATACCCTAAGCCAATCGCAAGGCCCGTTGTCACTCCGTATAATGCGCCGCGCTTGCCGACCGAGAAGGAGAACGGCAATCCGACTATTACCATTACCAGGCAAGTAAGCGGAAACGCTATTTTGCTTTGAAGCGCGATTCGCAAGTCGAGAACGTCGAACCCCGAGCGTGACAGATCAGTGATCGCCCGCCGCACCTCCGAAAGCGTCATAGACGATGAACCCACCGCCTCTTTCTTGAAGTACTCGGGATGTTCGGCAAGCGCTACCCGTTTTTCCTTGAAGGATTCGTAGGCGACCGGGCGGTCACCCTCAAACCGGCGCTCCCAGCCATTTTCAAGGACCCACTCTTCGGTCGCGCTGTCCCACCAGGCCCGTCGCGCGTATAACCGGCGGGTAATGCTGAACGGCTCTCTCGACAGATCAAGCACGTTGAGTCTCGTGAAGGTGTTCATGGTTGGGGTGAAGTAAGCGTAGTTGAAGATGCGCGATTCGCTGCCAAATATCCACTTGTTGGTCGTTTGATAAAACGTCTGCGGCGGTTCCTGTCCTTTCCGAATCATGTAGCGCAGATTGTTTTGCCGGCGATTGGTAAACGGAAGTATGTAGTCCTGATTAACAAAAACAAAACCGGACAGCAGTATAGAAGCAACCAGCGCCGGAGCGCCAAGACGAAAGATCGACTGGCCGGAAGCTTTCAGAGCCACAACCTGGTTTGTCTTGTGCAGCAGACCAAACGTGATCATGACTGCCACCAGCGCTGCAATCGGCGCTACCGAGTTCAAAATCCACGGAAGCAGAAACAGCAGATAATTCACCACCACTGACCAGTCAATGTTGTTGCGAGTAATATAGTCCAGAAGTTGAAACAACGTGATGATCAATATCAGCGCGGAGAAGCCTCCCAAAATGAATAGAAAGAATCTCAGAAGATCCGACAACACAAGCCTATCCAGGAGCTGAGGGAGCCCGGACCTCCGAGAGGGAGCGACCGGACGACTTGACGACGCCAAGTCTGAGCGACCTGAAGGTTGGTCAGCTCTCGCTCCGTCGCCCCGGCCCTCCGTCTCACCGTCCTTCTTTCCAAACGGCCAGGCGTGACGAAGACTGCTCAAGGCGGCAAGCGGGTCCGAACCCGGCCTGCGCTGAGCAATCGTGATCAGCACTCCCAGCGCAGCAAGGACAATATTGGCGAGCCAGATTCCCAGCCACACAGGTACCTTCCCCGCAAGCGCCGCATGCTGCCCCCACAAAGCAAGCAGATAGTATGTAATGGTGATCGCCAGTCCGAGCAAAAGGCCGAATGAACGACCGGTCCGCACGTTGCTGATTCCGAACCCAACGCCCAGGAGCGCGAATACCAAACAGGCCGCCGGAAGCGCCAATCGCTTATGTATCTCTGCGCGCCACCCGCGAGTCTCGGAGTCAGTCGGACTGTAGCTGATCAAATCACTCCAGCCCATCTGCTCAACCGGAAGCGCATCCTGGTCGATGCCCGTCGATTCGGTTCTCTTATCCTCGGTCACCTCCAGCCCGATCGTCATTTCGTCGAAGCGCGCCGCGGTGTAAGGCGGCGGCTGATTGTTGTTCCCTCGTTTCTTATCCTTATGCTTGTCGGTAGAGGCTCCTTGATCTGTTGCACCGGCAGACGCCTCGGCGGGCGGGGTTGAAACAGGCTCTGAGAGCTGACTCTGGGGGTCGGACTGATCGGACTGATTTGCGCCCTTATGTTCGCTGGTCTCAGTCTGATGTAGGGCCACGCGCTGAAGATGCATCTCCGGCATCTCGGACCGCTCGCCTTGTCTCAGTGATCCCGTGCTTGCTGTCAGGATCTTCAGGTGGCTTGGCCCGTCGCTGAGATCCACCAGCAGGATGTTGTGCCAGAGGTTGCTTGCGCGGTCTATGTCCTCAATATAGATGACCTTCTGCGGAATGCTCTCTTCAAACACACGCGGCTTGATCTCGGTATTCAGGCCCTGAAAGATCAGCGTTTGATTTGCTTTCAAGTCGGTCAGGTTGCGAACCGATCGCGGAAGCAAATTGAAAGTTATGTACACCATCGCAGCGGCGACGATGAGGGAAAGGAACACTACCGGGGCAAGCATGCGCAAACGACTGGTTCCGCTTGCGCCGAGCGCAACTATCTCGCTATCACCCGAAAGGCGGCCAAGGCCTACAAGCGTTCCGATCAAGAGTGAGATTGGAAGTGTAAATACAAAGATTCCGGGAATGAGCGCGGCCATCAACCGCCAAAGGGTGACCATCGGTAGTCCGTTTCTTGACGCGACGACGAGCAACTCCGAGAATCGGCTGGCCTCTTGCGCAAAAATAATGGCCGTCAACAACATTAGGCCAAGTAGCACGTAAGGAACGATCTCACGGATCAGGTAGCGATCAAGCAAGCGGAACATCGGGATCGAGTCTAGCACGCCCGTCATGCCAGCTTCAAGAAATCGCAGATGCGACTAGCACTACGTTGATCGGATGGTGATCGCGAATGCAGCAACCTGAGGGAGTTGAAGGATTTTGAAGTACGCTTGAACCGGATGTTCAATGCTCGGCTTTAGAATTGATAAGGCCGAGGCCGGCGTTGAAAGGACAGGAGGAAGGAAGACGCAATTCTTCTAAGCCACCAATGAATCGCCCGATAAATATGTGAAGGTTAGCTTACTGAGCTGCCTTCACCTTGAGCTTGAAACCGGTAACTCCACAACCGGCACCCCCACTGCAATGTGACGAGCTGAAAGTGATAAGATAGTTGCCCGCATCGCCGCGTTGAGGCTGGACCAGTATCAGCTTTAACGCGCTTATCTCGGATCTATACATATACGACATAGTAACAAACCGCGGAGGCGGCTGTACGAATTCAATCTTCGCGTCATTGGGGGAATTGGGAGGGCAGTCGGCTTCGACTGCGACAACAAAGGCGTCGCCTTCCGTGGTTACGTATTTCTCTTTGAGAAAGAAAATGCTACAAACCGGACCCGGCTGTTGCGATGTCGCTCCAACGCCGCGCCTGGTTGAAGCGATTGTGTCTATCTTCGCCTCCTTGCAAGAGAACAAGACAAAGATAACGACGAATGCAAACCTTAGAATTTTCATAACTGCTCCTTCCTCGGCTTTCAATCGAGCGCTTAGGCAACTACCGATTCTATCGCTCAATGATACACCTAATTCCAACCTGATACCTCAATCTCAAAATATGCGAAAGAACAAAGATAAGGTGTATCTGTAAAGGTTGGTGAAGCGACTCTGCTTCCAAGCCCGTTCACGTTTCCGGGATTGTTAGGATCCGGGTAAAACGCCGCCTGGGTGTAGATATAATCACCCAAAAACAAATTGGGGTTTGGAATAACGGCCGGGAGTCTCACGCTCATGTAAGCTACAGCACCCGCGTCGCCTGTAGTCCGGCTCAGCGCTATCACTCCCTTCTGTGCACGTTGATTGTCCATATTCTGAGGGTTGTTGGGGTCCGAAGCTGTTATGAAGGCGTCGACCCAAACTCGACCGTGCCCGTCAGTAACTGCGCAGGCGACATACTTCTCTTTCTCTCCGGGCAGGATTCTTTTCGTTGTCACAGATTCAGTACCGGTGTAAAGCCACACGGTGAGAAAGAGATCTGACGTAAGCCCGCCATCCGGGAAATTTGGGTTGTTCGTTGTATCTACCAGCGTCGGTATGTACATTCGATGAGCGTTTGGATCACAGTAATCTATTGCTGCCTTTGTATAGTTGCTGCCCGATGACACACGAAGTGCGTCTTCTATTGCCTGATGGCTTGAATTGGGGTTCCACCTCGGTGCACCGACTGGTGCGCCATTCACAATTACCTCAGCAGGAAGAATACGGCTCAAAAGCGCGTTGCCTACGGTTAGTTGTCCGGTGCTGAGCTGGTATTGATATATTGCGTAACCCCCTTCGGCTTGCGTAACGGGGACATTAGTCTGAACGACAAAGAGCCGATAGGTAGTCGCGTCAATTGGATCGATCAGTGGATGTGTGCTGCCCACCGTAGACAAGTCTGTCCCGTTTTCACTCTTTGGATTGCTTACGCCCCATATGTTCGGGTCACTGAGGTTACCTGTTGATGCCTGCTTGCAGATCGCAAGGTGGGTGCCAGGACTAACTGATGGGACATTAAACGTGATCACTAGGGTTTCGCTATTGAGCGGATTCACTGCCAGGACCGGCTTATCAACGAACTGACCGGTTGGCGCATTTGGGACAGCCACTCCAGCCTCAAATGTAGCTCCGTGGTTTTTGCTGCGAAAGATCAGGATCCGATCAGGAAACGTCCCGCCTTGTGGTTGTGCCAATCCGGCCGCGTACACTGTACCGTCGGCTCCGACCTCGACTGTGAGATCGAACCGCGAGGCCAATCCGCCAAAGTTTAGCGCGTTCGTGCTTGAGGTACCACTGTAAGCCCAATCTGCTGTGCTACTAATTTGGGCGAAACCGCCAGTTGTAGCAAAGAAACGTCTCGGATCTGTGGGATCCTGTGCTAGCGCTGGTTCGCCATTGTAAAACGAGGCACACTGTGTCGGGTGGTTCATGTTGTAGTTAAGTATCGGTGTTTCTGCGGTAGTGCAACTTCCAGGGTTGGCGAACGCGGGCGACACTTTGGCCGATGGACTCGCTACGCCGTTCTGAATAGTGGAGATATTCGGATTTCCCAAATTATCTGGATAGAAATTGCTTGACATGGTATTCATATCTAAAGCGCTTGCACTCACATTTTCGGCCGCGAGCCTCGCAGCAGTCTGATTTCCAAGGTTCGGCAAAGGCGCGATTGAGAAATCGTCACTCAACACTTGTTCTATTACCCCAGTTCTAAGGTGAAGAGCTAGTTCTAACTTTGCGCTCCCGGTCGCGTTTCCCGGTGAGGTGCCCCATTTGAGTTGCCTCTGTTCAGGGGGTAGGTGTGCTGCGATTTTGATTTTAAAAGTGATTCCACCATCGGTAGAAAGGATTAAGTCTTGCGAGTCAAGCTCCGCCGGGTTAGCGACCGTCCAGCTTATGCTTATAGGAACAAATGGCTGCAGCACGCTGCCGATGCTTGGCGCGGTAATATGCCCGTTAGCAATCTGACTTTGGCTTCTTGCTGTTCGGGTTCCAATGCTGAGCACAGAACTTAGGCAGACAAACAACAGCAGAATAAGAATAGTCACTCTCTTCATAATGCTCCTCCCAAGGTCACGGCAAATCGGCACTCTAGCTTTCAATTTGGGAGGAGCGGGCAAGGGCTGTGCCTAACGAAGACTAGCCAGCTCCTTTTCATAAACCACTGTCAGTTGAGTCGATTGAGCCGATCCCTCAGGTTACTCAAGAACAATTTGTGTACTTAATCACAACGGTACTAAGTAAAAAGTTCAGCGGTGATCTTCGTGACAACATCTATTAATCGCAGATCACGCTTGATCGGTTTGAGGAAGGCTACTTGAGGCCCACGACAACAGAATCCGCCGCACAGAATCAGCCGGATAGTTAGGTAGCTCGCCTGTCTCCGCCCGGCGTAGCTCATCGTCGATCCGTGCTTTGCGAGCGCGCGCCTTTGCCAAGGTGGCTGACGTGGCTCGGACGAGGCCAAGTGGCGCACGCTCGCCCCGGTTTCTTGGCCAATCGGAAGGGTAGTGTTCAGGCACCCACCCTGACCGAATCTGCTCGGCTTCCTTGGCATCAGCGGGGTCGGGTGTCCATCCATAAAGTTGCCATGAGAGCACTCGTAGCGCTTGTTGTACATCGGGCATGGAGTCCGTCAGAGCCTTCACTGGCGTCGGTAAGAGCACAAGATTCGGAATGCAGGTGTAGTATCGCGGATCATAAGTGAGCGAACCTTTCTCTTGAAAAGTTGAGTCGGAGTAGCCCCAGACATGGCAGCAGGTCCAGTTGGTGCCTTTGCCACCCAAGGCAGTTTTGATCGTCCAGTTGGCACGCTCGTTCGTCTCAAATTTTGGTTCTTTCCTCTTCAGCAGTTTCGGTGTTTTCCAGTCTCGCTTGAAGAGCGGCATTCCCCGGTGGAATGCTGGATACCACACAGGAAGTACGCTCACCACGCGAGGATCGATCCACCGCGCAGTCCCCACGATGAGATCCATCACGGGAATACCCATCTTCACACAGGCCGCTTTGAAGATATCGAGTCCGTCTGGCATCCCATACTCCCAACACAAGCAATCGGTTCTAGCATAACACCCAATTTCGCATCATCCGTTTCCGCATAATCACAAAGGTCGCTAACGAGAGCTCTCGGCCGCGATGTAGTGAGTCAATACCAACTCGTTATAGTTTTGATAATGCCCTTCGTCGTAGTCTCGAACGAAGACGCTCATCTGCTGCAACAGTGTAGTAATTCGATGGCCCGGCACCTGCGCCGGGTGCAAGAAACGCGTGTTGGGGACTGCGCGGATGAAAAGGCTCTTCTCGTCGATTGGAAGCTTGCGAACGTTATCGGCAAACCCACCGAAAACTCCACCCTGAAACAGATATTGCTCGACGTTGGACGTGTAGAAAGCGCTCACGGTGTAACCTGTCTTCCTCAGGTAATCGGCGACCGACGCCAGCGCTTTCTTCCCGGCGAAGTCGCCAACTATCGGGATGATCAGATTCCGGCGGTGCATCTCGCGCACGAAATCGTAGTCATCTTTGCTCGCCAGAAAGTTGCCGAGCTTCCCATGCTGGTCCGGCTGCTCGATGAGTTCCTTCAAGGTTGGAAACCATCCGCCCCGCATTCCTTCCATCCGGTAGGCGATGTCCAGGCCATCGTTGCGGAAGTTACTGTAGACATAATCGAGGCTCGCTTGATCCGCTTCGGTGAGCTGGACTTGAAAGTCTTCGCGGATCGCGTTGCGGATCGTCGCAAGGTTCGCGGTATACGCGCGCTCATCCGCGGGTATCTTCTGAATGAAAGCGAGCGTCTCACTAATGGTGGCATCCGCCGCCGGATACTTGTCCTTTGGCAATGGCTTGCTCAACAGCAAAGAGAGATAGTGAACGCGATCTGGCGCGAGATGGAATATCGCCTTGAACATCAAATGCTGAATCATCGCCTGGCGCCGAATGTCCACGATGAAAGCGATCCGCGGCCGCACCTTTGCAATATAGGTGAAGTTCTGTTCCGGCCCGACTCCGATATAAGCGCCGCCGCTGGCTCCCATCTCGCGCAGCTTATCCACCACGTGCAGATAAGAGGTCTCGTTGGAAGTGAAATTATCCGAGCGAAAGTATCCTCCGTCTTCGGAGAGATCTCGAACGAGCCGAGAAAACTCCGCAGCAGTTAACCCTTGCGATGTTGGATGGTAACGCCAAACGAATTGCGCCGTTGAGGGGATCGACGCGCCGAATACACCGAAGGCCAGGAGGAACGCCGGCAACGCAAGCCGCCAGTGTGAACGCTGACGGGACATTCGCGGAGTACGATCACCACCAGTAAGGTTCATTTGCTTCACTTCACGGTCGTTGGCGCCTAGACATCAATCCGATTGGTGAGCGCCTTATGCATGGTCACTTCATCTGCGTACTCGAGGTCCGAGCCCACCGGAACTCCCATCGCTATTCGAGTAATTCGCACCCCGAGCGGCTTTAGCAACTTTGTAAGATAGTTCGCAGTCGCTTCGCCTTCGGTGTTGGGATTCGTCGCGAGGATTATCTCTTCGACGTCTTCGACCCGCAGTCGCTCGAACAGGTTCTTGATCTTCAATTGGTCGGGCCCGATGCCGCGAATCGGCGAGAGCGCGCCGTGCAGGACGTGATAGAGACCTCGGTACTCCCGAGTCTTTTCGATAGTCACGAGATTATAGGGTTCTTCCACGATGAGGATCGCGCGGCGGTCGCGGCCCGGGCTGGTGCAGTATCGGCAAGGATCAACGTCAGTGATGTTATTGCACGCCGAGCAAAAGATGATTTTGTCTTTGACTTCCTGAATGGCCTCGATCAGGCGGTCGGTCTCCTGACGATCTGCGCGCAGAATGTGAAACGCCAGCCGTTGAGCGGATTTTGCCCCGACGCCAGGCATCTTCTGAAGCTCGTCGATGAGTTTTGTTACGGGTTCCGCGTAGTCGAGCATCAGTTCCTAAGATTGACGGTGGATGCATGTAAGGGCGGCATCCGTGACCGCCCCTCTTTGGTAAACAGGGACGCCTGCACCTGCGAAGAGAGGCGGCCACGGAGAGCCGCACCTGAGTTTTCAGATCAGCCCGTCAGGAAGCCCCATGCCGCCGAGTTTTGATCCGAGCTTTCCTTTCATCGCTTCGTCGGCTTTTCGAGAGGCTTCATTCACCGCAGCGATGATCAAATCCTGAAGCATCTCAACGTCGCCGCTCTTCACAGCATCGGGGTCGATCTTCAAGTCGACCAATTCTTTCGCTCCGTTCATCGCGACGCTGACCACGCCGCCACCGGCGGTTGCATCGACTCGGATGCGCTGCATCTCGCGCTGCATATCTTCCTGCATTTGCTGTGCCTGCTTCATCATCTCCTGCAAATCGAATCCACCTGGCATTTTCATTTAGACTTGCCTCCTGATCTTCTCTGTTGCGTGTAGTCCTCCAACCCGTCACCGACACAGTTTATTGCTCGGGTTTGATGACCTCGATGACCTCGCCATGAAATTTGTCCACAAGCGCGCGCAGCTTCGGATCACTCACCGCCGCTTCTTTGGCTTTCTCTTTCCGCCGAGGCTGCGCGACCTCGGGCTCGCCGGTGACTGAAGCCCACAGAGTCAGCCTGTGTCCGAGGACTTGTTCGCAAGCGTCTTCGATGGCGATACGCTTATCGCGTTCCTCGATCTGGCCCTTACAGTGGCTGTTCTCGGAGCCGTAAGAAACGCGAAAATAGTCTCCGTCTATCGTTATGCTTCCCTTATCGAGCGCTGTCACGATCATCATCTTCCGCTTCGCCTCGAGAGCGCCTTTGATCTTATCGACCGGATCGCCCGCGGATGTGCCTTTGCCGCGCGCGACGCTTTCTACTGATTCGTGGGGCACTTCGTAGGTCTCGTCGGGGAGGGGAGGCGGCGAGAAGTCCGGATTTGGATCTGCCCCTTGAGGTTCGCCGGCTGCGATGACTGGCGCCGCGGAACCCTTCGCCTTCGCGGGCGTAGACGCAGCTTTCTGTGGGGATTGACTCGGGACCGGATTTGACTGACCCGACGGGATCTCTCGCGGACGAGTCGGCAAAGCTGCACGCGCTGACTGAGAAGGCGTGCGGGATTGGAACTGAGAGGGACGCGGATCTCGGGCGGGGCTCTGAGGACGTCCGCCTGTTGAGGACGGTGCGGCGCCACCGACTCTGGATTCCAGCGCCTCGATTCTTTGTATCGCATCTTCGAGCAGGAATATCTTTCGTGCCTGGGCCAGCTTTACAAGACCTACTTCGAGTTGGAATCGCGGTTGGGCGGAGTTCTTAATGTCTTGCTCCGTCTTTGTCAGGATAGAAAAGAACCGAAGGAGATCCTGTTCCGAGAAACACGCGGCTAGCCGGTTGAGCGCATCGGCTTCACTCTCCGGCAACTGAACGAGCTCGGAATCAAAGCCTGTGATCTTCACTACGAGCAGTGCGCGGACGTGCACCATCATTTCCCGGCAAAAGTTTCGCAGATCATAACCGCGTGACACGACTTGCTCGACTATCCGGACCAACTCTCCGGAGTCCTGATCGGCGATTGCTTGCAGTGTTGCGTTGAGAGTTTCGATGTCAACGAGGCCGAGTGCCGCCGAAACGTCGTCGTCGCCAACCGTCGAACCCGAGAAGCTGATCACTTGATCAAGGGCCGATTCGGCGTCTCGCATCGACCCTTCGCCGGAGCGCGCAATGGCGAGCAGAGCCGCATCGCCGATCTGGACGCCTTCCTTGCCCGCGATGTAGCGGAGCTGCTCGACGATTTTCTTTAGCGTGATCGTTCGAAACTCGAATATCTGGCAGCGCGAGAGAATCGTCTCGGGCACCTTGCCCTGGTCGGTAGTCGCAAGAATGAACACGACTCGCGGAGGAGGCTCCTCGATCGTTTTGAGCAGCGCGTTGAACGAATGCGATGAGAGCTGATGAACTTCATCGATGATGAAGATCTTGTGGCGGTCGCGCGCCGGAGAGATCGCGATGCTGTTTATTATGACCTCGCGAACGTTGTCGACCTGAGTGTGGGAAGCGGCGTCGATCTCCTGAACGTCAATTGACCGGGAGGCTGTGATGTCGAGACATGAAGGGCACGCGTCGCATGGCTCGGACGTGATCCCCTTTGCACAGTTCAGTGCTTTCGCAAGTATGCGCGCAGTAGTCGTCTTGCCAACGCCGCGAGCACCGGTGAATAGATAGGCGTGATGAAGCCGCCCGGACTTGATCGAGTTCATCAGCGTGCGCGTGATCGATTCCTGCCCGATTACTTGATCGAAGGATTGCGGCCTGAATTTTCTGGCGATTACGTGTGAGTCTGACATCGGTCGAGCCGTATCAATTCGTTTGTTTATTGCTCAAAGGAGAATGGGCGCTGGCGTTACCTTCATTTCGCGTTCAACGATCTCTGGAGTTCCGTTCCTTTCTCAATTTCGATTCCAGCCTTCTGCAGACCGGGCAAAACACGACTTCTGCTTTCTCGTAACAGTCTGCTACGCACCCGCCATAGTAAATCATATTGGAATTTGGAAATAGCCTCCCGGGGTCATCGTCGGCCAGGATGATCAAACCGTACTCAATTGGCACGACTCCCACCTTCAGTTGTTCGTGATGAAGCGCACAGACAGTAACGGCCCTCTTCTCTTCCTCGGTCAATCTCTTGATCGTATCCGGACACTGCCGAAAGTCGAGGGTAAGGTCGAACTGGGTTTCTGTTTGATCTTTTATCGAGATGGTCTTTGATAGCCTCTGAAAATAAGGAGTTTCTGCAGTCAACTCATAGCTTCCCGAGGAAACGGCGTCAAAAATGAAACGGCCCTCTTCATTGGTGGTCGTCTGCAAAATCTCCTGGGTTGAATGGTTCTTAAGAGTCACCGATACGCGTGGAATGAGAGCCTCATAGGGGTCAAAGACGCTGCCCCAGACTTTGGCGGCGGGCTGGCTGCCTTGAGCCAGGGAAAGCATCGCCAACCCAATAAACCACATAATGACCCTGCTAGTCGTCCTTAATGACATGTGACGTCCGATCCGAGGGCAACTGGTCAGGCTCCGGAGAGGCCGCGGCACATCCGAGGTCCGCTACCGTTGCTCCGTTCCCGGCCTGGCGGGTTTGCAGCCTCGCGATTGCACGGCGTCCGGAGCCTGATAAAAGAAACGCTGAATGATGAACGATTAATGCTGAACCGAAGCCTCTTTTACTTCAGCATTCATCGTTCATCATTCATCGTTCACGTGGCGGAGAGGGTGGGATTCGAACCCACGGTACAGTTTCCCGTACACAGCATTTCCAGTGCTGCCAGTTAAGCCACTCCTGCACCTCTCCGAAAGAATTGCCGATTGGCGATTGCCGATTTGCGGTTTAGGAACTGGCGCACTGATCGCAAATGAGTATCCGAATCGGCAAACGCAAATCGGCAATCGAAAATCTCGTGGCGGAGAGGGTGGGATTCGAACCCACGGTACCCTTGCGGGTACAACGGTTTTCGAGACCGCCCGATTCAACCGCTCTCGCACCTCTCCGCATGTCTATTAAGTCTTGCGCCTGTCGCGAAAAAAGGATTGTAGCACCCGGCGACATTCGCCCTCAAGGATTCCACCTTCCGCACTAACCTGATGATTCAAGAAATCTGCATTGCAAATACCGAAGTGTGTCTCCACCGCACCAGCTTTAGGGTCCTTTGCTCCGAACACAAGCCGCTCGATGCGCGCGTGAATCAGGGCACCCGCGCACATCGCGCACGGTTCGATGGTCGAGTACATTGTTGCCCCGACCAGTCGATAGTTGCCGATGCTGCTTGCAGCCTTTCTGAGTGCGACGATCTCGGCGTGTGCAGTCGGATCGTTAGCCCCCCTCATCGCGTTTCGGCCGCGCGCTATCACGTTGCCGTCGAGAACGATTATTGCGCCTACCGGAACCTCGCCATCTTTGCCGGCGGCTTCAGCTTCGGTCAGTGCTTCTCGCATGAACTCGTCATCAATAGCCTGCATGTTACGTTTCCCGCGCAGAGACGAACGCGAATGTTAGAGGGCCCTCTGAACAGTGTCAAGAAAACGACCCGGCCACCGGTTATGCGGCGGTGCGTACTGGTGTATTGCTGTGTTACCGGCAACGCAGTACTCTACGTCCTCGGCGCCCTACGCGGTTTTTTCTTTATCAGTGCTGGGAATCAACCGCATAGGAGGTCGAGAACCCGAGGAGCACCACGATTGTGAGCCGAGCAACACACTGCACCAACCGATAGTGATTGCGCAGGCGAGGCCGGCGGTGCAGAATCACTTCTCTGAATATGTCAGCTGCGGTGTTTAGGAAGGGCAATCAGTTCACGATGCTTCTCAACACTCACAATGGCCCGCTCTACTATGAGATCGACGGCAACGGTCCACCTCTGGTTTTCGTTAGTGGATGGGCGATGTCGTGCGAGTGTTGGCGGCCGGCCGTCGCGATGCTCAAACGCAAGTATCGCTGTTTGATTTACGATTCGCGCGGCGTTGCGCGTTCGCAACCATCCTCGGTCGATGCAAGCTTTACGATCGAAGATCATGCCGAAGATCTTCACTCCGTGATGGAGGCTACTGGAGTATTTGATGCTACTATCGTCGGTCATGAGTTGGGTTCATTGATTGCGGCCGCGACCGCTCGTCGGCACCCGCAAGATGCGCGTTCACTTATCGTAGTCAGTCCGCGGCGCGGCTTTTCAGAAGATGACGTCAGGAGTCTTGCGGTATTCACGCCTGCTTCGCTCGCGTTGCGCGAGCTTGCGGCGTACCCGCTGTTGCGAAATCTGGTCGCGAGACGGTTTCGCCGCGCTCCCCAACCCGATCGCGATCGGCTGTTCAACGACTTTGCAGATCTGAGCCCTCGCGCGGCCTACGAAACCGCGATATCTGCCTCGAGCGATGATGCGGTCGAGCTTCTCAACGACACAATCCGTAGAAGCGACTCGCCGGTCTTGATTATCTGCGGCGAGAAGGACAAGAAGGGCGCGGCAGAAGCGCGCCGATTGTTTTCATTGGCGAAGACTGGAAAGCTCGCGACGCTGCGCGACTGCGGATTCTTGCCCATGCTAGAATACCGCCGCCAGTTCGTGAAGCTCATTGAGGATTATTTTTCAATTCAACAGGCTGCGAACCGTCGCGCCATTGTACGATTCTGATGACTGCGGTTTGAAGACGAAAGGATGGAATCGCGCGCTTCCAAATGAGCACTTCCACAATGAGCACATATTCCCCTGAAGAGCTCGAAGCATCGGCGCCAGTCCCGTCGAAGAAGCTTGCGCTGATCGCCCTTCTTGGCTTGACGGCGGTGTTCGCTGTCAGCGTGCTGCTCAAGCCTTCGACCGGCGAGTACTTCACGGTATGCGGATTCAAGAACCTCACGGGCCTGCCTTGCCCCGGTTGTGGTTTGACTCATTCGTTTTGCGCTCTTGCCAGAGGCAGCATCGGGGAAGCATTCGAGTTCAACCTGCTGGGCCCATTCCTCTATCTAGCCCTCGTCCTGGTATGGATTCGGTCTGCCTGTGTGTTGTTAAACAGTAAGAAAGCGGTACAAGAGTTTCATCGAATTGCGAAACGGTTCAATATTGTCCGCGCGTTCGCTTATGCGTTCGCGGTTTTCGGCGCTGCTCGAATCGGTTACCTTTTGGTTTTTCGGCCGTCACCTTTTCAGGACAGTATTCTGTCGCAACTGATCGCGCGGCTCATTCATTGATCCATCTGACGGTCAGTTACAAAATCCATCAAAGCAACCCCATTCGCCTCAGCACCGATCTGGGCCACAACTCCAACATCATTCCAAAAGGATCGCGGATGATCATCCGGTCCGCATTTTGATCGATGACCTCTATTTTGTACTCGGTCAGTTTCCGGCCCAATGACGCGAGGTCTTCATCGTCGATTGTGAACGCGAGATGATCGATCTCGCGCTGGCCGTGTTGGTGTTGCCTCTTTAAGAATCCGACTCGGAATGTGTCGCCGATCTTCAGATAAGTAGCGTCGATTTGAAAGCCGCGCTCCTCCGCTTGTGCGATCGTACCGGTTGCGGGTACATCACCGCGTCGGCCGGCGTCACGCCGCATGTAGACGTGCGCGCCGAACACAATCACGTAGAACCGTTCGGCCAATTCAAGGTCTGCACATGGAACTTCGATGTGATGAAACGAGCTGTTTCTTAGCATTGCTTACGGGGCCTATAGGGCTTATAGGCCTGATAGCAACGGAATCTTGCTAGCGCTTGTGTTGCTCACTGCGATAGATGCGTTGTATCTCCGTGTCGCGCAAGCGATCGCGATCGGCGTGGCGCTCTTCTTCCTCGCTAGCCCCGCTTGCTCGTCTAAGGAGGCTCAGAGCGCGATCCCTGACTTTCTTGATCTCTTTTCGGCCGTCTTCGAATTCTACTTCTACCGCCGCCGCCTCGCCTGCTCCCAAAACTCGACTGATAGTGCCGTAGAGCACGCCGGCCGGCATGGCGTAGCTTACTTCGTCGCCTAATTTGAAGTCCGTTCGATGACCTTTGTTCATGCTTGCGTGTACCTCATTAGCGTGATGGGGAATTCGAGATTGAACCATCGGAGATCACGCAACCAGTTTCACGCATCGCGTTCGGTTGATCAAGTCTCGTTCGTCACTCTTCAAGCGACGCCAGTCCCGCCCTTATCGCGAAGCGCACCAGACCGGGCACGTCGTGAATGCCCAGGCGCTCCATCATCTGAGCGCGATGGGTCTCGACGGTCTTGGGGCTAATGTTCAGAATCTGAGCGATGTCCTTAGTGTGATGTCGTTCAGCTATCAACTGAAGGATCTCACGCTGTCTGGGGGTCAGGCGCTCGATCGGCGCCCGCGCAACGGCCGCGTGCCCTGCGCGATTCGTGACCAGGTGCTTCGAGACCAGAGGACTGAAGTACTCGCCTCCCGTCGCGACGGCCTTGATTGCATCTCCCAACTCCGCAGCGGCGCTACTCTTCACGAGATATCCAACTGCTCCCGCGGTTATCGACTCGCGGACATATTCCTCGCTCGCATACATTGAAAGGATGATTACTCGAACCTTGGGAAAGTCGGTTGTGATTCGAGTGGTTGCCGACAGCCCGTTGAGGCCGGGCATGGCAATATCCATCAGCACCAGATCAGGTTGATGTTGTCTCACCAGGCGAAGCGCTTCGCGACCGTCCTTCGCCTCCGCAATCACGCGGATCGAAGGAATCTTTTCCACGAGCGCGCGAATGCCTGCTCTTATCAGAACATGATCGTCCGCCAGCAGAGCCCTAATAGGCGTCATCTTTTGACTGGTCCTCCAAACCGGAAACTTCAGCAGACCGCCCAGACCCGAATTCTGCGAATATGATTTGCTTCACATACCTCCGGATCGCGGAGGGCCTGCCTTCCTGGCGAGGTATTGAACCGAACCTCTACCAATACTGTACCGATCCTGGTTGTCGCTGAATATCGGGGCGGGTTGGATTATTCTGTCGGGATTGCGCCTCCCGGCGAGTCAGAGTTTCCCCTACACGGTGACGGTTCAGTAAACAGAAAGACCTCGTGAAGGATTCGCCCCAAGGATGGAAGCGACCGGTCCCTATTCGACCAGCTTGTTCTTGATTGCGTAATGAATGATTTCGGCGTTGGTCTTCATTCCCATCTTTTCCAGAATCCGCGCGCGATAAGTGCTGATCGTTTTGTCGCTGAGCGATAGCTCTTCTGCGATCTGCCCAACGGTCTTGCCGGAAGCGATAAGGCGCATTACCTCGAACTCACGGTCGGAGAGCAACTGGTGCCGCGGGCGGTCTGACCCTCTTTCAAGGTCGAACACGAGCTTCTCGGCAAGACCGGCGCTGACATACCTTCCGCCGGCGATTACCTTACTAACCGCCTTGACCAGCTCGGCGCGCGAGTTGTCTTTGGTGACATAACCGGCCGCGCCTGCTTTGAAGGCCCGGCGCGCGTACTGTTCCTCGGAATGCATGCTGAGGATCAGCACCGGAAGTCTGGGTCGAATCTGCTTCAGTTCCTTAATAAGCTCCAGTCCGCTTCTTCCGCCTAACGAAATATCAAGAATGACGACATCCCAGTTCTCCGCGCGAACGAGTTCCGCTGCTTCCTGCGCAGTGCTGGCTTCACCAAAAGCTGTTTCGCCGTGTTGCGCCTCGAAGATTCGCTTGACACCATCTCGAACAACGGCATGATCGTCTACTATTAGGATCCTTGTCATCGACCCTCTCGCGCGCCTGTTTCGTAGCTTTGCTCTCCCAGGACTGCGGCCTTCAATCGGAAGGTCCGGGGTGAAGCGGGACTCGCAGCGTGAGCACGGTCCCACGTCCAGCCGTTCCGGTAATTTCGATTTCTCCTCCCAGGAGGTGAGCCCGTTCACGCATTCCTATCAGACCAAGGGACTGCGATCCGGCGATCTCCTCTTCGGTTATCCCTCTTCCGTTATCTCTGACTTCCAGAACTAATTCTCCCTCGACCACTTCAACGACGATGTTGACGTTGATGGCCCGAGTGTGACGCAGAATATTTGTCAGGGCCTCTTGAAGAATGCGGAAGACTGCTGTTGACTGCTCGCGGTTCAAATGAAGGTCGTCTACTAGCAAGTCGACGTTGCAGATAATGCCGGAGCGAGACTCGAATTGCCTGGCCTGCCATTCGATCGCCGCCATCAGACCGAGATCATCCAGAATCCCCGGCCGTAATTCCGAAGATATCCTCCGCACGTTGCTAAGAATTTCATCAACCAGTGCCATCATCTCTCCTGTCCTCTCGCGCAAAATCGGATAATCTTCCTGATTGATTTCTTCCCCACATCGCTTGGACATGTCTTCCAGGTCCCACTTCAATCTGGTCAGCGCAGCTCCTAGCTCATCGTGAAGCTCTCGCGCAATACGCGCTCCTTCCTCTTCTCTCGCGGAACGAAGGTTCTGAGAGAGGGCACGTAGTTGCTCGCTGGTTGTTTTCAGCTTTTCCTCGGCTAGCTTGCGGTCGGTGATGTCTCGATAAATTGCATACACTGCTACTTGCCCGCCGGGAACTGAGACTGGCACTTGAGCAACTGAGACACGCAGGTGACTACCATCCTTGCGCCGGCGAACACTCTCGGCATCGACTCGCTGCCCCGCCTTCGTCAAGTCACTATGGTTCTGATATTCGTCGAGCGCCTCGCCAGGAACGGTCAACGCGGCCAATTGGCGACCGACCGCCTCTTCTGGCGTGTAGCCGAACAACCGGGTGAACGCCCTGTTAACGCGAACGACCTGATCTATTCCGTTCATGAGGGCAACGGCATCGGGAGCTTGTTCGAACAGCCCATCCAGCAGGGCGGTCTGCTTCGCAAGGCGATCGACCAGCGAGGTCAGCACCGTCATCTCGAGCACCATTATCGCCACCATGCCAATTGCGCTGCTGCCCAGAAATGAGATATCGACCGCGTGGGACAAGTCGGGATTTGCCTCAGAATATGTAAAACTAACGGCCGCCATGCCGGCGTAATGCATACAAGAAATAGCACCTCCCATCAGCAGCGCACTTGCGGCCTTCCGTTGCCAGCGATCGCTTTCGTGTCGAAAAAGAAACGTAAACCATAAGGACAACAGCGAAAAGATGATCGCCACCAGCACCGATAGGGCCACGAGCACCGAAGAATAGCTGCACATCGCCTGCAGTCTCATCGACCCCATGGCTATGTAGTGCAGACCTACAATGCCGCCGCCCATGAAGATGCCGGCCACCACAACCTGAGGCGACCCGATTTGCCGTCGCCTTATTGCAAACATGGCGATGGCAGACGCAAAGATCCCGGCCAGTAGCGAAAGCACCGCGGTGGGCCAATCGTACTGAACAGGAATCGGCAGCCGGAACGCTAACATCGCGGTGTAGTGCATGGACCATATGCCGATCCCCATCGCTACGGCTCCGCACACCAGCCACAAGAGGCGAGCACGGCCTCGCGAGACGTTGACTCGTTCGGCAAGACCGAGGGCAGAGTACGAGCCCAGCACGGCTATCAAGATGGATAGCGCGACCGCGCGGTAGTCGTATGAACCTGTCAGAATTAAGTCAGGAGAGTTCATCGCAACCTCCTAACGAACTCATCTCAGAGTGTCCCTCTCGCTTCCAAAACCGGCGTTATCGAATGAGAATCCGGTCTTGAACTCTGATGATGTGAGCTAGATTGATCGCTCCGTCAGAGCTCCCCCTGCGGACTCACGGGGTCGCAGCGTACTCTCTGGCTGATCGCCGGTCAGAAGGGTAGTCGAGAGCTACTGTAGCAAAGCTGGATTAGCAACACAACAATATCAAACACGCATTTCAGACCTGATCCGGTGCGATCTCCAGGTCTGTTATTGGCTTTACAGAAACAATGGAAAGCCTAGGCAACGCGAGCGTCGTGAACCGATGGGCGGACGTTCGCAAAAGTGAATCGCAGAAGCCGACGAGCGCTGCCGGGCTAAGGAAACAGGAGACCGGGAACGCTACTCTTCAAGAGACGCCAGTCCCGCTCTTATGGCGAATCGCACCAGGCCAGGCACGTCGTGAATGTCAAGGCGCTCCATCATCTGTGCGCGATGGGTTTCAACAGTCTTTGCGCTGATATTCAGGATTTGAGCAATTTCCTTGGTGCTGTGTCGCTCAGCTATCAACTGGAGGATTTCGCGTTGTCGCGGGGTCAGACGTTCGATCAGCGAGCGGTCGGCGCTCAGGTGACCGGCCTTGTCCCTTAACAAACGCGCGGAGACCAGCGGGCTAAAATAGTTTTCACCACGCGAGACCGCTTTGATCGCTTTCTCAAGTTCGACGGCCGCGCCGCTCTTGACCAGGTAACCGGCCGCCCCGGCCTTAATCGCTTCGCGCACGTATTCGTCATTCGCATACATTGAGAGGACAATTACACGAACGGCTGGAAATTCTTTGGTTATGCGCGCGGTTGCCTCCAGGCCGTTCAGACCGGGCATTGCAATGTCCATCAATACTTGATCGGGCGCTCGCTCGCTAATCAAGCAAAACGCTTCGCGGCCGTCTTTTGCTTCGGCTATGACGGTCACGTCGGCAAGCCGCTCCAGAAGCGCGCGAATGCCCGCGCGCACGAGAGCGTGATCGTCTACTAGCAAAATACTGATGCCGGCCACAGTCTGTTGCTCCTCGTTGGGGATTGAGGTAATCAGCAGGTGACGTTACTCACAGACCGCAAGCGAATCCTTAATTCCGTTCTCCATTGCTCGCGGGACACTTAGCGGTAGTAACGATTACTAACCCCTGACGCTAAAGGCACTGCGGAAATTAATATTCTTGATCTTTAGCGGCTTCGATCTTACGGAAATTTACGGGGAGCGACAATAAGGAAAAACCTTAAGGCGCCGACATCAGGTTCTTCTTGTTGCGTTTTGTTAAGTCTCATCAATTGCCGTGAACAACGGGATTGAATGCTTGAGCGGAAAGCTCGCTCGGACTTCCGTTCCTTGTCCTGGAGAAGCCGAGATCTCTACCAGTCCGCCGAGCGCCGAGGCGCGTTCCTGCATCCCGTGAAGTCCGAGACTCATGTTCGGGCCGCTTCGGCTTATGACCTCTCGCGGGACAAACCCTCGCCCGTCATCCCTGATCATCAGTTGCAGGTCCGAATCGTTGGTTTTGACTTGGATCCACACAGTACTTGCCTGCGCGTGGCGGACAACGTTGGTGAGTGCCTCTTGTGCAATCCGAAAACAAGCCGTCTCAATTTCAGGCCCCAGCCTGTTATCTAACGAGTCTGCGTTGAAGCACCTCAACAAATTTGCGCGCATTGCGAAGCGATCAACGTACCAACGAAGTGCGGCGACGAGCCCGAGATCGTCCAGCAATGATGGGCGCAGCTCGAGCGACAGGTCCTGTGCCTCCCTGAGGGCGTCTTCCACGATTGCCAGGCTCTCCTCGAGTCGATACGCGCCATCGGGGCCGGACTGCATACTCTGGAGGTTTATTTGCACTGCGGTAAGCGCCTGCCCGATGCGGTCGTGCAACTCGCGCGCTAATCTCTTCCGCTCGGCCTCTTGTGCGTCAATCAATCGGTGCGCGAGCACCTGTAGACGCTTGTGGGTTTCTTGAAGATTCTCGAAGAGCGTTGCCTGGTGAATCGCGATCGCGGACTCGGCCGCTATCTGCTCGAGGAAATCTGCGTCTTCCGCAGTAAACGGTTCATCGCCGGACTCGCGAGCGAGACTGATTGCGCCAATAACCACGTGCTGCCATTTGAGGGGCGCAGCCAGAGCCGGACCAAGCGGCGTGTTTTCAAGGAATCCGGCGCGTCCTTCCCACGCGCTGTAGTTGTCTACAATTTGCGCCTCGCCCGTTGCTACAACTCGGCTTGCAAGCCCTTCTCCCTGTTTTAATCGCACTCCTATGAACTGCTTATCGAGCGAGGCCGTAATAGCGAGCTCAGAACCCTCGCGATCAAAGGTGTAAACGGAACAATGCGTCGCGTTCTGCGATTCACAAGCGCGGCGAGTGACGACTTCGAGGACGCGCGCCAGTTCACTTTCGGCACTGATCTCCAGTCCAATCTCGTGAAGCGCTGCCAGTTGAGCGGTCTGCCGACGTAGTCTTTCCTCTGCCCGTTTGCGTTCGGTGATGTCTTGCGCGATGCCGATACTCGTGCCGTCTGAAAGGCGGACCCTGATCCAGCTTGTGTCTATCACCCGGCCACTCCTTACCCGCGGCTTGAAGTCGGCCCAGACTCCGTTTGATTTTTTAACGAATTTCAAAACGTCTTCGCGATATTGAGGGTCCGGATAACATTCGGCAAATATATCTACCCGGTCCTTCCTTATTTCTTCGAGAGACCAGCCAAGCGTGCGCGCCCATTCGCGATTGACCAGCTTTAACCGACCATCCGCGCCACTAAAAGTAATCATCAACGGCGCGTGGTCGAATATTAGTTGAAGAACCTCTTTCTGCTTTATTAGTGCATCTTCAGCGCGCCTTCGATCAGTAATGTCGGTTGCAAATACAGCCAGACCCTCAGGCACTGGATAAAAACGGTTGTGCCACCAGGTGTCATTGGTTTCGTAATGGAAATCGAAAGCCACTGGCGTGCGTTCGGCCATTGCCCGGCGATATTGGCGATCGATTTCCGTGCCAACAATGTCCGGATACAACTCCCAGAGGGTGCATGCGAGGATCTGTTCGTGCGGACGGCCGATCGCATCTACCGCCGCCTTGTTGATGTAAATGTAACGCCACTCCCAGTCGAAGAGCACGTGGGTGTCGGCGACGCTCGCAAGGACCGACTCAGTGCGCGCCTGGGCCGCCAGCAACGCCTCCTCCGCTCGCTTGCGCTCGGTGATATCTCGCCCAATGCCGATGTTAGTTCCATCTTCAAGGCGGACGTTGGCCCACGTCGTATCGATCACTTGGCCATCTCTTGTCCTGGTTTTGAAGTCACTCCATTCGCCGGAGGCTGTCGCAATGAAGTCGAGGACATGTTGACGATAATCCGGATCAGGATAGGAATCAGCCAGAATATCAAGGTCGCTCTGTTGAAGTTCTTCGAGAGTCCAACCCAACGTGCGCTGCCATTCCTGGTTCACCAGCCGAATCCGGCTATCCTTGTCACGAAATCTAATCATCACCGGAATATGGTCGATGATTTTTTGCAAGATTTCTTTCTGCTTTCTTAACTCATCTTCTGCCACCTTGCGCGCGGTGATGTCGGTAGAGATGCCACCCACTGCGTAGACCCTGCCGGTGGAGTCCTGGAGCGGGAACTTGTGGACAATATAAGTGTGAGGGCCGCCAGCGTAGTGGGCCGTTTCTTCAAATTCCAGGGAGCGGCCTGCTTCGAGTACATTGCGATCTGTAGAAAGAAAGGCGGCGGCGATATCCGGCGGAAAGAGTTCGGCGTCGGTTCGACCAAAGACTTGCGCTGCAGATAAGTTGAACGTGCGTTCGAATTCCCGATTGACTTGCAGGTAGCGGCCCTCCAGGTCCTTCTGGAAGATCATTGAAGGACAGTTATCAAGGATCGCCTGTAGTTGCGCCTGGCTTTCGCGAAGTGCTTCCTCAACCCGCTTGCGAGCAGTGACATCCCGAGCGATACCCGTTACGCCGATAGGGACACCGTCCTGAAGCACCAATCGTGTGTTCACTTCAACCGCGACCCGGTGTCTGTCTTTCGCGATGATTTCCAGGTCGTAAATCGTTTTCCTCTGAGTCTCCAGCTTGGCGGCGATCATTTGGCGAACAGTCGCGAGATATTCGGGAGCTATCGATTGTGTAAAGTTCAGCTTGAGCGCTTCCTCCCGGGTGTATCCGGTGATCTGCTCGACCGCTTTGTTTACTGACGTGTAGTTGCCGTTCAGGTCGTGCGTGTAGATTATGTCGCGCGCGTTTTCCACCAGATCCCGATAGCGCTCCTCGTTCTCGCGCAACGCTCGTTCGGCCTCTCGGCGCTCGGTAACGTCGGCCCATGAGCCTACCACCTCGACGGCTTTCCCCGAGTCGTCTCGCACCAGCAGCATTTCATCATGAATCCAATGGAACCCCGCATCTTTGTGCTGAAAGCGGTATTCGAGAACCACGCGATCGTTGATAAACAGCCGAGGCAACTCCGCTTTCACGCGCGCGCGATCATCCGGATGAAGATGGTTTTTCCACCACGCAACGTCAAGCGCCTCAGTTATGGTGTAACCGGTCAGCCGGGTGATGCTCTCACTTACCCATTCCGGAACGAATTTGTCGCCTTCGATCCTGAGCGAATAGACGATCGCCGGGCTGATTGAGAGCACGTGTTGCAGCCGAGATTGAGACTTGTGAAGCGCCTGCTCGGCCCGCTTTCGCTCCGTGATATCCAAAGCGGTCCCGAGCACAGAAGGCTTGCCTTGAAACTCGACGTTGCTGGCGGAAAAATCGAGCCAACGCGTTTCTCCGCTCTTTGTAAGGATCCTGAACTCGTACCGCGACTGCGGAGTTTCCCCGCGCAGCCGCGCCAGCCCGCGCTCCTTTACAAGCTCGCGGGAGTCGGGATGCATGATGTCCCAGAAATCCATCGAGAGCTGCTCCTCGACTGAATACCCGGACATTACGGCCGAGAATGGATTGACATAAACGAGCTTGGAATCCTGATAGATCAGGATCACCGATGCGGCGGTCTGGGCCAGTACCCGAAACTTTGCTTCACTCTCGCCAAGAGCCTCTTCGGCTCGCTTGCGATCGGTAATGTCGAACGCTGTTCCAATAACAGCGGGCTGGCCTCCGTATTCAACTGAAGAGGACGTCGCGTCAACCCATCGCGTCTCCCCGGTTTTCGTCAGAATTTTGAATTCATATCGATCTGGAACAGGCTCACCTCGCTGTCGTGCCAGCGCGCGTTCTTTCACTAATTCCCGAAATTCAGGGTGCACTACTTCCGCTAGAGATTTCTTGAGCAATTCTTCCCGGCTGTATCCAGTGTGCGCTTCAGTAGTCGCGTTGACGTAGAGGAGGTCCAAACCCCGATAGATAAAAATCGCAGCCGAAGTGGTTTCAGCAAGCGCTCGAAATTTGGCCTCGCTTTCTCGGAGCGTCAATTCGGCCCGTTTTCGGTCGCTTACATCCATGAGCATCGCAAGCCCGCCAATGAATGTTCCGGCGTCGTCAAACAGTGGCGTGGTAGAAATCATCGTCCACACACTTGACCCATCCTTGCGCCGGAATTGAAAGTCACGTTGTTCTTTTAGTCCTTGTTTGCCGCGCTCGAGGTGCTGCCGTGTCTCCCGCCAATCTTCTTCATTAACAAAGTCGAACACGGAGCGTCCCATCATTTCGTCAATGGTATAACCGAGCATTCTCGCCAGCTTATCATTGACAAACGTCGTGGTGGCTTCAGCATCAACAATCCAGATACCCTCCTGAGCTACTTCGATCATGTTCTGGTAGCGACTACCGCTATCGCGCGGAGAACGCTCGGCATACCGTGCTTCAGAAGAGGCATCAACTGGATTGCGAGAGTCCGCTGCTCGTTCAAACTCGCTAAGTTTTTTGCGTAACTGTTCCAGCTCACTTATGAGTTGCGCCTTGCTCTTGCTGTTATCCTTCATGCACACACCATCACCGAGCGCGGTAAAGTGGGGAACCTCACCGAACGTCACCCGCGGATATGGCCAGTCCAATCGGGGTCTCGTCAAACCGTCTGGAGCAGACCAGCGAAAGAGGCACTCCACTGCTGCTCTCAAATAAATCAGAACGTCGAGGCTTCAAATCTTATGGCGGATACGAACTCAAGTCAATTAACTCGATTTGGAAAGCGCCAATTCCTGAATGAGCCGGTGACGGAGCCATGGGCCTCGCAAACATGGACCCTATTTGCTAATCCCTGGATTCCTTCAAATCCCTCAATACGCGGTCGAGTTTTGCACAGTGCGGCTGGTGACCGAGAGAGACCACCTATGAAAACAGGTCTGACGGATTTCCGCCTACCTTGTTTCCTGGTTCTTTTGTCGAGCGGTGTCCAGGTGCCGCGTCGTTTCTTCAGTGACGCTCGGTGGCGCAAGCGGATCTAAAACAGGGCGAGGAGGAAGCGGAGAGGTGTTCTGCGCGTGAAGAGGAGGGGCGATTTGTCTCGAGGTGCGCTCCGCGTTTAGCAGCGTCACAAGTTCGCCAATTCCCTTGCCTAGAAATATGAACGCAGGGATGAGCAGCCAGAGTCCGGAGCCGCCGGTTCCTCGAACTGAGAACGTGATCCCCGCCGCTACAAGAAGAAAGGCGATACCCATAAAGACTCTGGTGACGCCCCGCGCAATGCTCGGCTCGCGGCGGCGACGCCCTCTTCGATCGAGATTGCCATCCTGGGCTTCAGGCAACCGCCCGGTCAGCGCTTGCGGTACCAAGCTCAGATTAGCACCGCACGTTCGGCAAAACTTCGCGGTATCCATGTTCTGCGTCGAGCATTTGGGACAATACATACACGCCTCGTTTTTCGGATCGCGATTGGCTTCCCGTTTGGAAGAATAGAGTTATTCAATGTGGTTTTCAATGCCCTGCGTACGTAGCGACGGCACTCTATTGCTGATCTCTATCTCTGTAGCGGTAGGGGTCGGTCCTGGGATCAAGCTGCCGAGTTGTCTGTTCGGTCACGCTGGCGGGCGGATAGTAAACCTCGTCGCGAGGCGGAAGCTCTTGTGCGGGAGGCGAGAGCGGAAGCGCGGTCTGCGAAGCGCCGGGAGTGAGAGTCGGTCCATATCTGGCGCTTACGATTTCGGCGACTCCTTTGCCGAGCGTGGCGAAGGCGGGAATGAGAAGCCAGAACCACCACAAATGACCGCTGGGCACAAAGGCGAACACGGCAAGGGCAACCATCAGAAATCCAAAACCCGTGAAGGTCTTCGTTATACCATTCGCGAGAGTTGCGGGTCCGCCATGCTCGAAGTCGCGGCGCCGACGTTCGCGTCGACTTTCGCGGCGACTCAGCCTGCGAGAAGGAGCTTCAGGCAGTTGGCCGGTCAGGGCTTGAGGAATAAACGCCAAGTTGCTTCCACACGAGCGGCAGAACTTCGTGTCATCGGTGTTAGGAGTCGCGCACTTGGGGCAGAACATTCTAGTTCACCTCGCTTCGTCATCCAAAGCATAGACTCTTCCGGTTGTGCATTCAATGAAACGCATTCCGTTTGGGAAAGTGGTTTGTTTGAACTCCAAATCCCATCCCACGGTGAACAGGCCGTTCTTCACCTTAGATTGAACTCAATCATGACTTTCATCCAGAATGGAATCGGGTTCGCGCCTTTTCGAGCCGGCGAGAACTTGAGTTCGCGAGCCGCCTGGATTGCTAACGCATCCAATTCGTTTCCCAGGCCACGAACGAGCACCACTGAGTCAACGTCGCCCCTCTCAGTGGCCAGGACTACCAGTGAAACTCTCCCTTCAAGTTTTAGCCGGCGACTCTCCTCAGAGTATCGTGGTGTGGGACTGTTCAGCGGAACAGGTCTGACAACATCGGGTGACTTCGGTTCCGCCTCGAGCGCGACGACCCGCTTCAGGTTCACGATCAATACTCGCAAGTCTTCAAGTTCACGTTGAAGATTACCGGCCTCTTTCTCGTTCGGGGTATAGGCGAATCGAATTGCGTCCTCAAACGGCGCCATCGCGGCTTCGTATTTGCCTTCGGCAAAGTCTATCTCACCCAGAAGCCGATAAGCCGGAAACAGCGATGCACCCTGACCGATAGCGATGTTCGCTTCCTCACGCGCCTGCGCGATCTTGCCCGCATCGAGCAGGCATCTCGCCAGCAGGAAGTGCGCTTCGGGATAAGCTGGTTGACTTTCTAATGCCTTGTTGAGTGATTCAATCGCCATTGACGAATCGCCTTCATGCAAGTAGACCTTTGCCGCCACAAAAAGCGCTTCGGGGGATTTCGGCTTCAGTGCCAACGCATGCCTGATTCCGCTGTGCGCGCGGCCCCACTCGTCATTCTCGATAGCCTTCTTCACGCGTTCGATGAATTGCTCAGCGGTTTCTTGCTGCCGCGAGATCGCGTCGCTCGACAGAAGAACTATCGAGCAGGCCATGATGCTTGCCCTCAAAACAATTGATAGGAGATTGGCCTTCAACGATGGACCCCGCTCCTCTATTGAGGACCCACAAACACAAGCTCGACTCTTCGATTCATGGCGCGAGCCGCCAACGTCTTTCGAGTAGAGATCGGAACTGCAGCGCCGCGCGATTCGACTTTTATGGTTGTGCGCGAGACGCCAAGCGCGATCAGATAATCGGCGACGGCTTGAGCCCGTGCCAGCGCGAAGCTGTCAGCGTTCGGGCGCGCATCAGTGTGGCCCTCGATTGAAAGAGCGGCATCCCGATGCGCCGAGATCACGCTTCCAAGCGCGTCCATTTTTGACCTTGCGCGAACGTGAAGTGTAGTCAGGCTTGGCACGAAGAACGAATCAGGCAGCGTCGCCACGAAACCGTTGCCGCTTGGCTTGACCGTGACAATTGCTGCTACGCCGGCTTGCAACGCGGCGAAGTCCCGGCGCCGAGCTTCGGCTTGTTGCTTCTCGCGCTCCAGCCTCTCCATCTCAGCAACCTTGGATGACGTCTCATTCAAACTCGCTCTGGTCGAGGAGTATTGCGACTGCAAGTCTGCAATTCGGCCGCGCGCTTCGGTGAGGTCCTGATTCACACGATCGAGTTGGTTGCGCAGGCGGTCGTTCTCCGATTTGAGCGAGCGATTCTCGGCTCGCGAGTCCGCAGCTTCACGCATAACGCGATCGAGCTGGTCCTGGGCATTGACTCTCGCGATCTCTGACGCCTTCAATCGAGATTCCGTGTCGGACAATTGTGAGCTGAGATCGGAAGCAGTATCGGTCGCGCGACGCACATCGGCATCACGGCGAGCGATCTCCTGGCGACGCTCGGCTGCCGCCGCACGCTCTTCCGAGACTTCTCGAGCGGTGCCGGCAAAGGTGATCGCATCTCGAGCGATGCGGCCGACGTCATAGACCTTCGCGCCGTGCCGGAACGCATCTTCAGCCTGGTTGAGCGAGTTGACCGCTTTGGTGAAGTTCCCCGGGTCAAAGCGCTCGGCATCGGCAAGCCTTGCGATCTGCACCGCGCGTCTTGCCTGCAGAAGCTCCGGCGGAGTCTTGTTGTAATCGCGTTCGGCAATTGTCGGGATACTGGTGTCGTTGTAGTACTTGCCCGAATCCGCGTTGAAGTAAATCTCAGATGATTGTATCTGCACGTTCTTTGAAGTCGGGGCCAGGTTTTCCAGAATGATCTTCTGCGAGGGCAGCTTTACGAGGTAATGTGGCTCAGCCGTCACAATCATTGCAAAGGTCTGCTGGGGCGTCGCAGCTTTGAGCCGCGCGGTGCTGCCCGAGAGTCGAAACTCACCCAGATTGTCAGCCTGACCCGCGGGTGTGATGGCCCATAAAACATAGGTCGTGTAGTCAGCCCCGTAGTTGAAGGCCGGGACCATGTTCTCGATAGTAATATCGATCTCACTTTCGTTTCGCTTGCGCCAGCGCTCAACCGTAGCTTCGCCGCGCGCGGTCGGCCTGAGAGTAGTGCCGGCCAGCGTCACCGAAACAGGATCCTTCAAGTAAGTGATCGCAATGGTTTTGCGGCGAATGTCGCCGCCTTGCCCGAACGCGAGTGAGCAGAGCGCGAATGCTGCCAGCAGCACGCTGGCTGAAATTGTCGGAGACTTTTTCATACATCATCCTCTCGTTGTGAAGGTTAAAGCTCTACCTGGGCTGTTTACGAATGCGCCTTGTCCTGTTATTTGAACGCCGGCAGCGGTCCGAGGTTTCACAACGGGGATTCTAGCAAGCGCGAGTTGGCAGCTACAAGGAAGCTCATTTCATCAAGGTTCTTGTGTGAGTCGACAGGACCTTTCCGTGGTTGCGGTAACTGAGGCATCAGTTCTACGGGAGTCAACGATAGAACCCTGACCGTCACCCACGCGGGAACAGGTACGCTCGTCTTTAGCGCAAAAAGGCTCTGCGCTCTGTTTTGAGTCGCCAGAGTTGCTATACTTAACGTGAATGAACCTTGCTCGAACCAGAAGGTTGTTGATGCGCGGCTTAAGGCTAAGATGTCCGGCCTGCGGACTAGGCCTGCTCTATAGGTCGTTTTTCCAGATGCGGGATGAATGCGACTACTGTGGTCTCGTTTTCGTTCGTGAACAGGGGTACTTTGTCGGAGCGATTTATCTGAACGTTATCGCAACGGAGTCCTTGATCTTCAGCGCTTATGTCGCTCTTACGTTCTGGCTTCGGGTTGCGGACGCGGTGACTTACACGATCCTTTTTAGCTTCGCGCTTGCGCTCCCGCTCTTTTTCAATCGGCACGCCCGGAGCGTCTGGCTCAGTCTGGATTATGTGCTGGATCCGTCGGGCTCTTCAGCACCCAACGCAACATAAGCGGACCGCCGGGTTATTAGATTACAGACTTTACGATTCTCTGTGGTTTTCGATATAATCCAGTCCTCGCAGGCCCACGTTCAGTGAAAAGCAGGTAACGGATAGAGTTGCGCCTCCTGTCGCTGGCATGTGTGCGTCCACCAGTGGGATCTCAACAGGTCGAATGGAGTAAACCCTCATGAAGGTTGAACTGATTCAAAAGAGTCGATCACTCGGGCCGCGCGTATTGCTTGGTCTATCCCTGGTCGTGGTGTTTATCCTGGCGGCGGATAGCTTGATGAAGCGCGGACATGCTCACACGTCGCGTTCGCTGGAAACTCCGGGCCGGATTGCCCAGCACCCTTCGCCGGCTGCGGCGGACACGTGTGCGTCAGCAACCCTCATCGATCCCGGGTCGTTACCGTTCACCGAGGAGGCAACGCTCGCCGGTGCAGGCAATGACATCGATCCGGGCGCGGGCGGCTGCGCGCCTGGAGGCGGCAATGACGTCGTCTACTCCTTCACACCGGCGTCGTCGGGGGTTTACACAATCGGTGCTACCCCGACCGACCCCGCGGACCTGAGCCTCTATGTAGTGACCGATTGCTCGAATCCCTCTGGCTCCTGCATCGCCGGTGCGAATGCAGCGGGATTTAACGGCGGCGAGTTTGTGACTCCTACCCTGACTGCGGGTACGCGGTACTTTGTGGTTGTGGATACGCCCAATCCTGATCCCAATGCCGCGGGCTTCCATTTTTCGTTGCGAAGGGGCCGGCCGGCCAACGACACATGCGCGAGCGCGACCGTCATTGATGCCAGTCGATTGCCCTTTTCGACATCGGGAACAACGTTCGGCGCGTCTAACGATTTGGATCCCGGAACGTCCTGCTTTACGCAGGTTCTTTCAACTCGAGGCCCCGATGTGGTGTATCAATTCACCCCTGCCGATACTCAGCTCTACATAATTGAAGTAACTCCGAGCGGCAACTACGATACGTCGCTATACGTGACCACCGACTGCTCGACAATTGCAAATTGTATCAGCGCCGACGTAGGCGGCCCGGGCGCGACCGAGACCATTCGCCATAGCCTTAACGCAGGGACAACCTACTTTATTGTCGTTGACGGATTTGGGACGGATGCGGGCGACTTCGGATTCTCTTTGACGCCTTCAATGTCCCACGCTCCAGTGCCGCCGAGCGATCTCACCGCGACTGCGGTTTCAAGTACCCAGGTCAATCTCGCGTGGCAGGACAACTCCGGAGACGAGCAAGGGTTTAGGATTGAACGTAGTCTGGACGGGTTTGTCTTTGGCGAGATCGGGGAAGTCGGTCCGAATGTCACGACCTTCAGCGACACTAACGCCTTCGCAGACACTATCTTCTTCTATCGCGTATTCGCCTTTAATGGCTTTGGGAACTCCGATCCGTCTAACATCGCCTTTGCTCGGACGCCGCCGAATCCGATTCCGGTGAATCCGCAGATCGTTGTCGATCCAACTTCGCTGGACTTCGGATCGGTCCGAGTCACGCAGTCCTCCACGAAAGCGATCACGGTCACCAACGGAGGGCAAGCCAATCTGATCGTCTCGGCAATCAGCGATCCGTCCGGACCTTTCACAATAGTGGGCAAGCCGGTCTTGCCACTCACAATCGCAAGCACTCAAAGCATCACGCTGACGGTGCGGTTCTCACCCGTCGCTACCGGACCGGCAACGGGGTCATTCACGATTGGCAGCAACGACCCGAATTCCCCTTTTGTTAATGTCAACCTGGCTGGTATTGGTGCGGCGGCTCCAGTGGCTAATCTCGAAGTCTCGCCGGGGCTAATCGATTTTGGAACGGGCACAACCGCGGTAATTATTCAGCTGACCAACACCGGCGAAGCGGATCTATTGATCACCAGCGTGATTCCACCGAGCGCGCCTTTTTCCGTGAGCGGGACAGTCACCGGCACGTTGAAATCGGGAGAAAAGAAGACTCTAACCGTTAACTTTTCGCCATCCAGTCTCGGCGTTTTTACGAGCGGCATCACCATCGTCAGCAATGATCCCGACTCGCTGCTCACATTCATTCCGGTGAAGGGCACCAGTCTCGCACAGACTGTTGTCCCCAAGGTGGTCGGACTTCTGTTCAAGAAACAGGGGTTGAGATTCCAGGCCTCCGGGTCGAATGTCGTCGCAGGAGCGGTATTGATCGTCGACAACACGCAGACTTTCACTCTGGATCTCAACGACACTCTCTGGCTCGTCCTCAAGAGCACCAGGAGTACTCCCGGCAACCTCAGGATTCGCGATATTTTCACACCGGGATCGACTCACACCGTCGTGGTTAAGAACCCGAATGGCGGAACTTCTGCGCCGGTGAGTATCACGGTCTAGCGCCGAAGAGCAACATGTAAGGGCGTAGACCTCCGTGGGCGCCCCTCCTTGATGATTGAAGCATGATGTAGGCAAGTACGGGCGCCCACGGAGGTGTCGCCCCTACATGTGCTCTGCGTTGCGGTCGTGGATTATTCTCAGCCCTTCGAGAGTGATGTCCGCAGCCACACCGCTAATCAATCTGGAACCGCGGCTGATGAGCGGAGCCAGCCCGCCGGTCGCGATTATCCGAGTGTCCGCGCCAAGTTCCTCGACCATTCTTTCAAGCAGCCCATCAACAAGCGCAATGTTTCCGTAATAGAGCCCTGATTGAATGCTTGTGGTTGGATTTGTGCCGATCAGCTTCTCGGGCCGGCGTATTTCGGTATTCCGCAACCTCGCCGCGCGCTGAAACAAAGCATCCGCAGAGACCTGAATACCCGGATATATGATTCCACCCAGATATTCTCCAGCGCGAGAGATCGCGTCAAAGGTTGTAGCGGTGCCGAAGTCGACGACGATACAAGGCCCACCGTATCGCTCTAATGCGGCAACCGCGTTTACGATGCGGTCCGCGCCAACTTCTTGCGGATCATCGTAGAGAATAGGCATTCCGGCATTGCTCGCATTCACGAACAGCGGCTGGATACCGAAGTAGACTTCCGACATCTTGTACAGCGTAAAGTCGAGCGGAGGCACTACGGATGAAATGGCGATGCTGCTGATGGACGACGATTCCAGCTTCGCGAGTTGCAGCAGGGTCCGGCACATTATGCCGTACTCATCCACCGTGCGCTGGCGCTCAGACGTTAGCCGCCAGCTATGGGTTAGCCTGGCGCCGTCGTAAACGCCGAGCGTTGTGTTCGTGTTTCCTACGTCCAGGACGAGAAGCATAGTTGTGCCCGCTGGCCCGACAACCTTACATTGCTTACGATGGACGGTGGCCACGGAGGGCCGCCCACAGGGTTCACTGCGAGGCGCTTATTGCGCGAAGCCTGACTTCGCCCGAAACGACCTCGCGAATTTCACCGTTGTCCATTTCGAGTATCAAAGCACCGCGAGACGTGAGCCCTCGAGTGATGCCTTCGATTGAACCTTCCGGTGATTCAACTCCGACGTAGCGGCCCCGCGCATACGATGAAAGATGCTCCCAGCGTTCGATCACTTTCTCCGGATGAATACTGACGGTGGTGTACCATTTCTCGAGCCGTTCGAGCATAGGCTGCGCGAAGTCCTCCGGTTCAATTCGACGCCGCGTTTCCAGCAACAGCGACGTCGCGCTGATTCCCATTTCATCGGGGAAGAAAGTTTGTGCGATGTTCACTCCAATCCCCATCACTGCATATTGTAGTTGATCGTTTTGGATGGCGGACTCAACGAGGATGCCGCATATTTTTTTTTCTGAAACCAGCACGTCGTTGGGCCACTTGATGTCCGCCGGTACTTCGAAGTCCAGCTTGAACGTCTCAGCGACACCGACTGCTGCAGCAAGCGTCACCGTTGCCGCCTGGGCAGCTTTGACTCGCGGGCGCAGGACCAACGAAAGATAGAGGCCCTCGCCGGGAGGCGACGACCACGAACGACCCTGGCGTCCGCGTCCAGCCGTTTGCTGGCGCGCAATAACGCACAGTCCCTCAGGAGCTCCCGACGCGGCCAACTCTCGGGCTACATCGTTGGTCGAGGAGACGCTATCGTAGCGCAGTATGGTCGAGCCGAACTGGACCATGCTTCAATCCTCAATCCCCGATCTTATAGCCAGCTCAAAGAACCGATTCGTTGCGTTGAGCGCTGACTTGACTGCGGAATCGATATCGGAGTCGCCAATCTGGCAACTTCCGAAGACCTGGGAATCCCGGCCTTCGAACTGAACGTCGACCAGCACCACAATCAGGTTTTTTCCGAGGGCATTTACGTGATCCAGATCCGCAAGCGAACAGGTGAAACGTGCCGCGGCAGCTTCCTGCACAGCCTTCAAAGTGGCTTCTGCAGCCGCTTTCAAGGGGCCTGGACTTGCCGCGAAGGAGGTCGCGTCGGCTTCGAAGAGACGGTCGCCGAGCGCAAGCGTAACCCGAACACGGCACTGCCCGTCGGCTTCTTCAGTGACGGTCGTCCGATCAAATCGCAAACGCTTTCGGATTGAACTCGTCGACATAAACCCTCACCTGGGCCAGACCTCTGGAGATGTAGCGAAAACCCGCTCAAACCAGGCAGATCATGCAGCAGCGTGCGACACATCAAACTGATCGAATCTTCAAACTGACGTCAATCGCGGCTACCGAATGGGTGATCGCGCCTGCGGAAATCAAATCTACTCCGCACTCAGCGTACGAACGAACGTTCTCAAGATTGATTCCGCCCGAGACTTCGACTATCGCGCCTGGTGCCCGCTCTCGAATCATTTTCACCGACTCTCGAACTTCATCTACGGTCATATTGTCGAGCATTATCACGTCGGCGGTTGCCGCTATCGCTTCGCGAAGCTGCGCTTGACTGCTTACTTCAACTTCGATCTTCATAAGGTGTGAAACTGCGCGGCGGGCAAGCTCGACCGCCCGCCGAACGCCGCCCGCAAGCGCGATGTGATTATCCTTTATTAGCACCCCGTCATCCAGTCCGAACCGGTGATTGAAGCCGCCCCCAACCGTGACCGCATATTTTTCAAGCAGCCTCAATCCCGGAGTCGTCTTGCGTGTGTCGAGGATGCGCGCGCCGGTTCCTTCTATTCGATCGACGAATGCTTTGGTCAGGGTGGCGACGCCCGAGAGCCGCTGCATTATGTTGAGTGCGGTGCGTTCACCTGTTAGAAGGACCGCCGCGGGGCCTTCGATGGCCGCGAACTCGGCGCTGGCGGCGATTGTCTCTCCATCGTAGACACGAGACTCGAGGGTTATTGTGTTGTCGAGCGTGCTGAATACTGCTTCGCTGATCTCAAGCCCGCACAGAACGAAGTCCTGCCTGGCCAGGAAACGCCCTCGACCCTTCGCGCCGCCGCGCACGACGCTTTGCGTGGTGATATCCCCGCGGCCGAGATCTTCCTTCAAAAGGTCGCTCGCAAAAGCGTAGATAATTCCGGGGTCTAGTTCCATAAGATAAGTACGCGCCTGTACGGGCGGCCCTCTGTGGCCGCCCCTCTCTGTTTCCAGACGCAGCCTGCAATGCGAAGAGGGGCGGCCACGGAGTGCGGCCCCTACTTTTCCAGGGATGCCAGCGTCTCTCTCAGCTTTTCTATCTCAGTGATCAGTTCTTGATGACGATTACGCGCCTCCTGGACCACTTCGGCGGGCGCGCGCTCCACAAAGGAAATATTGTCCAGCCTTGAAGCAATGCCGCGAGCTTCGTTTCCTTTCTTCGCCATTTCTTTGGTTACGCGCTCGCGCTCCTTCTCGAAGTCGATCAACCCGCCAAGCGGAACGGCGATGTCCATTCCGCGAGCAATGCCTCGCGCGGCCGAGTCTATTTCCGGGAGCTTATCCGAAATCTCAATTTCCTCCACTCGCGCCAGTCGCTTTATCTGATCCGCGCTCTCACTTACCACATCGCGAGCCACCTGGTCGCTCGTCCCAATGTACAGCTTGAGCCGGCTCTGCACCGGAATGTTCATCTCCGAGCGAATGTTTCGAATTTTAGTGATGAGTGCTATCAATGTCTCCATCTGCTCGCGTGCCTTTTTGTCATCACAAGCCGGATCGGCCTTCGGCCACTCGGCAAGCATTATTGAGGCCCCGCCGTCTGGAAGCCGCGGAAGTAGCTGCCAAATCTCCTCAGTGATGAAAGGCATCAACGGATGCAGCAATCGCAAACTGGTCTCGAGCACGTAGACAATCCTGCAACGAGCCGCCTTTGCTTCTTCAGTATTTTCTTTCGACGCGACCAGCGATTTACTCAGCTCGATGTACCAGTCACAGAACGAATCCCAGAAGAAGTGGTAGAGAGTCTGCGCAACTTCGTTGAGCCGGTATTCGTCGAGCGCGCTGGTGACCTGCTCGATAGTCGAGTTCAACTCAGCAAGTATCCAGCGATCCGCGAGCGCATCGGATGGCACCCATCGCGGCTCAATATCAGCCGACTCACCCAGGTTCATCAACACAAAGCGTGATGCATTCCAGATCTTGTTAGCGAAGTTACGAGCTTCCTCAACCTGCGGTTGACGGTCCTTCTCAATCTTCGCGAAGCGTATGTCCTGGCCTCGAGCCGCGCGCACAAGAAGAGCGAATCGCAGCGCGTCCGTTCCGTAAAGCTTGATCACTTCGAGCGGATCAACCCCGTTGCCGCGGGATTTGCTCTGCGGCTTGCCAAACTCGTCAAGTACCGTTGCGTAGATGTAAACGTCATCAAACGGGATATCCTTTATGAAGTACAGGCCCGACATAATCATTCTCGACACCCACAAATAAATAATGTCGCGAGCAGTGCAAAGCACTGAAGTCGGATAGTACGCCGTTAGATCTTCGGTCTGCTGCGGCCAACCCAACACCGCCTGTGGCCACAGCCCTGACGAGAACCACGTATCGAGTACGTCTTCGTCTTGCTTTATCGCGCGGCCGGCTGCTTTCTCCATCGCCTCCTTCTCAGAGCGCGCAACTATGTACTCGCCGTCCTCTGTAGTCCACACCGGAATCCGATGCCCCCACCACAACTGGCGAGAGATAGTCCAGTCTCGAATGTTCTCCATCCACTCGAGGTAGGTCTTCTCGTATCGCTCGGGAATGAACGTGACTCGCCCCTGCTTGACCACGTCGATAGCCGGTTGAGCGAGCTCCTTCATTCGAACGAACCATTGCTCGGATAATAGAGGCTCAATGACTGTGTGGCATCGATCACAGGTCGCTTCGGGCACAACGTAATCTTCTATCTTCTCTATCAGGTCTTGCGCGGCTAGATCCTGCAACACGCGTTCGCGTGCTTCATAACGATCGAGTCCGGCGTAGGCCTCGCCTGCTTCAGAGGTCATTCTGCCGTGCTCGTCGATTACGATGACCTTCTCCAGGTTGTGCCGCGTCCCGACTTCGAAGTCGTTGGCGTCGTGAGCCGGAGTAATCTTTACCGCTCCGCTCCCGAACTCGGATCTTGCGTAGTCATCGGCTACCAGCGGGATCTCACGCCCGACAAGGGGCAACACGAGCATCTGCCCAAACAACGCTTTGTATCGCTCGTCCGCCGGATTAGCCGCAACCGCGGTGTCTCCGAGCATGGTTTCGGGACGCGTTGTCGCAACTACAACGAGACCCGAGCCGTCCTTGAACGGATAGCGAATGTGATAAAGCTTTCCAGGTCGATCCTCGTGGTTGACTTCGATGTCCGAGATCGCGGTGAGGCATCGCGGGCACCAGTTGATGACACGCTTGCCGCGATAAATCAGATCGTTCTCCCACCAGCGGACGAAGCATTCCATCACCGCGGCGATGTAGCCCTCGTCCATCGTGAAGCGTGTTCGGTCCCAATCAAACGAGCAGCCCAGGCGCTGAAGCTGAGAGAGAATTACGCCGCCGTATTCGTGGACCCATTGCCACGTCCGTTCGATGAATTTTTCGCGGCCGAGATCGTGCCTGGAGAGTCCTTCCGCCTTCAATTGCTTCTCGAGGGCGTTCTGCGTAGCTATGCCGGCGTGGTCGGTGCCCGGCACGCAAAGCGTGTTGTAGCCCTGCATCCGTTTCCACCGAATCAGCACGTCCTGGATGGAGTAAGTAAGCGCGTGACCGATATGAAGCGCGCCGGTGACGTTAGGCGGCGGAATAGTAATACAGTAAATCGGTCGGTCAACATGAGAAAGAAGAGGCTTAAAGTATCCGCGAGAGTTCCAGATGTCATACCACTTCTGCTCGGCGCTGTGGGGTTCATAAGCTTTTGGGAGTTCAGTCATTAGAATTTTAGACGGTGAAGTTAATGAGTAATTAAACGGGATAGGTGAAGGGATGGTCAACCTCTCGATAAATTACATCCCAGGGATTAAGAGTGGCACTCGCCTCGATTCAAGAGGTCTGAGTCCCCGACTACTTTCGGTAATAGGCAATCAGAACTTTAGTGTGGGGGTGCGACCCCGAAGGGGTCGGGACGTACAGCCCAGGGTTACCGTACTCGGCTACCCTGGGTTACGGACTGGTGGAGAATGTCGGCGCGACTCAGATGTTCAAGGCAACCCTGAAAGGGTTGCGATCGGCGGTAGTCACTTCACAACTTGCCACGTTTTCGGCGTGAGTCATCGGAGGCACAACCCCTGTGGGGTTGAGACTTATCGCGATCGATGTCCCAAGGTAGCCGAGTACCGCAACCTTGGGCTCTGAGACGCAATCCCCGTTGGGATTGCCCTCAGATCTCCAAACTCCATGCCGAGCACTTCAGGGTTGGATGTTCATCGCAATGAGTCAGATCGGAGACTGTCAAACGAGGCTGAACTTGAGTTGGAACGGGCAAGGAATCAAGTGTAGACTAGCCTACTCGCTCCTTAACGCCGACAGTGAGTCAACTGGCGTGATCATTCCCTGAGAGGTGATGCTTGCCGAGAGTGAAAGATAACAATTCTCGTTCGTCTAATAGTTCGGCCGCGAACGTCGGCTTCGAAGCCAAGCTCTGGCAGGCCGCCGATGCGCTGCGCAACAACATGGACGCGGCTGAGTACAAACGGCTTCGATTGGTCATTATGGATCACAGGCACTTCGCAGCAGCGATTGTCGCTACTACCCGCCGCCCAGGAACACGTTCTCGCGTTGGAAGACGGGAAGGCCCGATTGCTGAGAGCGGTAACGGAACTCTCGCAGGGCTTCGCGCTGGCCGTGCCCCACGAAGAAGCGATGCGCATCCGCGACGACGTAGGCTTCTTCCAGGCGGTGCGGGCAGTGCTGGCGAAGAGCACGCCCGGCGAGCGCAAGACCGACGAGGAGCTGGATCACGCAATCCGGCAGATCATTTCGAAGGCTATGGTGTCGGACGAAGTGGTGGACATCTTTGCCGCGGCGGGGTTGAAGAAGCCTGACATCTCGATTCTCTCCGATGAGTTCCTCTCAGAGGTGCGTGACATGCCACAGCGAAACCTCGCGATCGAATTACTGCGCAAGCTTCTCTCCGGGGAGATCAGGACGCGCTCGCGGCGCAACATCGTGCAGGCTCGCTCTTTCGCAGAGTTGCTTGAGCAGGCTGTTCGGAAATACCAGAACCGAGCGATCGAGGCAGCGCTTGTGATCGAGGAGATGATCGCGCTCGCGAAACAGATGCGCGAGGCTAACGCCCGCGGCGAGGCGCTCGACTTGAGCGAAGACGAGCTGGCCTTCTACGACGCGCTTGAGGTCAACGACAGCGCGGTCAAGGTGTTGGGCGAACCGACGCTGGTTCAGATCGCTCGCGAGTTGGTTGAAACGGTGAAGAGGAACGTCACCATCGACTGGACCGTGCGCGAAAACGTGCGAGCCCAACTGCGCGTCATCGTCAAACGCATCCTGCGGAAGTATGGTTACCCGCCTGACAAACAAGAGAAGGCGACACAAACGGTGCTCGAACAAGCCGAAGTGCTTTCAGAGTTGTGGGCATTGGCATAGGCGCGCTTGACTAATAACTTGACTCACGCTTGACCAATAACTTGACCCACGCTTGACTAATCGGTAAGGAAATCAGGGCGATACGTACTCGCGTGACGAAGGGCGAAACTCGAGTCAACTGCTCAGGACCTGCATCGCCAACCGCGCAGCCTTGATGGTCTTCTCTATCAATTCATCAGTGTGCGCGAGACTGACGAACGCGCATTCGAATTGTGACGGCGCCAGATAGATTCCTTCTTCAAGCATCGCTCGGAAGTAACGAGCGTATCGATCTGTATCTGATCTCTTCGCACTGGGCCAATCGGTCACCGGACGTTCAGTGAAGAACGCTGTCAGCATCGAGCCGACTCGATTAATCGTCGCCGGAATGCCTGCTTCTGCAGCGGCCGCTCTGAAGCCTTTCTCGAGCTTCGAACCGAGACGCTCGAGTTGTTCGTAAGGATTTGACTCTTTCAATAACTTCAAGATCGCGAGCCCCGCAGTCACCGCGAGCGGGTTTCCCGACAGCGTGCCCGCTTGATAGACCGGGCCCAGCGGCGCCAGCTTGTCCATCACGTCGGCCCGGCCACCGAAGGCGCCGACCGGCAAGCCTCCACCGATGATCTTGCCCAGACAGGTCAAGTCGGGCTTCACGCCGTACAATTCCTGAGCGCCGCCGTACGCAACGCGAAACCCGCTAATCACTTCATCGAAGATCAAGAGCGCGCCGTGATGTGATGTGATTTCACGGACAGCTTCGAGGTAACCCGCGCGAGGCTGGACGCAACCCATGTTGCCCGCGACCGGTTCGATGATCACACAAGCAATTTCGCTTTTCTGTTCTTCAAAGGTTTTGGCTAGAGAATCGGCGTCGTTGTATTGAACTACAATCGTGTGACGAGCAAGGTCCGCGGGCACGCCGGCGCTATCGGGCGTTCCAAACGTAGCGAGCCCCGAGCCCGCCTTCACCAACAAGCTGTCGCTGTGACCGTGATAGCAGCCGTCGAACTTCACTATGCGGTCGCGGCCTGTGAATCCGCGAGCGAGGCGAATCGCGCTCATCGCGGCTTCAGTGCCGGAACTGGTCAGGCGCACGCGTTCGATGGATGGAAACGCTGAGATTATCTCGTCCGCAAGCGCGACCTCTAATTCAGTGGGCGCGCCGTAGCTTGTTCCACGCCCGGCCGCTTCTCGAATGGCTTCGATAACGACAGGGTGCGCGTGCCCGAGGATCATCGGCCCCCATGAGCCTACGTAATCAATATAACTGTTGTCGTCAACATCAGTGATGGTTGCGCCGGAGGCTTCGCGAATAAACAAAGGCGCGCGGCCGACTGCTCGAAACGCACGGACGGGACTGTTCACCCCGCCAGGTATTACTTCCTGCGCGCGTTTGAAAAGAATGTCCGACTGTTCTGAATCGAGTTTGCTCATTTTCTACAGAGTCCTACTGCTGCGCTGCCTCCTCGTGCCCGGGCTCAATCAACAGGAGGGCAGAGAGCCGTTGCGCGATGAAATGAACCGTTACGCCGTTGCTGAGAAGGTCGGCACCCGAAGCGCTGACCTCGGTTCCTGCGTCGACGTCTATCACGCGATAGGTCGCCCAGGGTTTTAGCTTTTGCAATGCGACGTGTTGATCGAACTCTCCCATGCGCTGCCAACGGTACACCAGGGCGCCCGCTCTCAGCCGTCTCCCCGCGTAGAAAGTGACTCCCGCGGAATCGGCGGTGTCGCCGGGTTGATAGAGATCATAGGTGCATGAGTATTTTGAGCGATTCAACCGTCGATAGTTTTCGATCTCCTGCAAGACGATTGTTCGTTGGCGCTCGCTAAGCTTCGTCAGGTCGGTTGAGATCCCCCAGGTCCCCGCCATCGCGCTCCGGCAATACAACCGCGTCAATTCGTCATCGTTCGGATCCATTGTCTCCAGATTATTGGTGAACCGTAGCGCCGCCCACGGAAAGACGAACTCCATCGCGTTGAGGGCGTCGCTGATGTTCCCTCGAGCGTGCTCGAGCCCATTGATGCCGGCGTCTTTGAGCCAACTGTTTTGAGTGAGCAGCATCGTGAACTCATTTATCATTCGCCCGCCGAGCTCGCAATTCTCGATGAAGAGATCGGGGTTTTCTTTTCGCACTGCCTGCAAGGCGTTCTGGAAACCAACGACATTTCTGAAGGCTCCGGCGCGCGTCTCTTCCGCAAATAGCGCCTGATCGTATTTCCAATAATCGATGGAGTACTTGGCTCGCATCGTGTGAATGTGACCGGTCAGAAAGTCGGTAAACGCCTGCGTGGACAGATCAACAAGGTATCCGCCAAAGTACTTTGAAAAGACTCCGGGCTGTTCGATCTGCAGTCCGCTGACAGTATCCGAGTCGGTAGCGTATTGTGGCGACGACCACAAACCGGACATCACACCGCTTGCCTTCAGTGCAGCCAGCATCTGCGCCATCTCGCCTGGATTGAACTTCGCCGGGTCGGGTTTCCAGCGACCCCGCGGAAACCACCCGGCGTCGACGACGAAGGCGTCGAAGTCGTAAGGCGTCATCGCTGCGAATTGCGCGTTGAGGAAGTTATCGTCAACCTGTTGACGAATTGCATACCAGGTATTGTAAGAAAGTGTGAACGCGGGAGGCGGTCCACCGTAGAGCTTATGCGCGAGCGCCAATCGTTGCCTCATCCAGAGAGCCCGGGTTCCGGCTTCATCCGTGCCTGACATCGGCGTCACCAACAAGACCGGGCCGTCGACCGTTTCGCTTCCGTTGAGAACAAGCTGCGTTTCTTGGGATGGAAGAAAAGCGGAAAAAGCGAATCCATTGCCAAGCCCATCCAACTTTGCCGACCAGCCGCCACACCACTGCAATCCGAAATAAATCCGACTACTCTGACCCCGCACAATCCAATAAGGAGCAACCCCACCGTCCAAATCGTCAGAGCTGTGAACAGTGCTGCCAAGACGAATTCTGCTGTCGGCGCTCAGTGCCTGTTCAGTAGGAGCGTAGGACAGGGACTGCCACCAGCGGACCTGTTGCGGACCGTCGAGGCTCCAACTTGCGCACCAGGCCGGGAACGACTCGACTAGCTGTGATTTTTTTCCGCGATTGGTCAGCCTGATGTGCAGACGAATCAGTTGTCCCTCTTTTGGCACCTCCACTACCCAGGTAATGCTCATCTTGCGAAGGAGATTGCAGGTCGCCTCAGCGGTCGTGAAGTCCTCGCCGTCCTTAATGCTCCAGGTCGGGGCCGGGCTCTGTGCCTGCAACGGAATCAGAGTGTCCGGCAGCCACCTTCCGAGACCACCAGGCGTGCCTAGGTCACGAAAGGCTGTCTCTCCGGTCGCCTTCCACTGTGCTTCCTGGATGACGGGAACGCCTTCCGGCGTGACGGCAAGACGCAGCCGCAGCGTGTCGTTGCTTAACTCCTGGCTTAACTCTTGTGCGCTAGCCTCCTTTACAACAAAGAGCAAACAGGCTAGCGACAACACAAACATTACGCGCGGAGAAGCAGACCTCGAAAACCTTGATCTTGAAAGCATTGCCTCTTAAGCGAAGCGGGCACTATGCCGTTGCCCGTTATCCTTTCGAGTGAAGTTCAACCAAAGTCGAGTTTCCTGGCAAGGGGGTTAGGGTACCACTGGTCGTTCTACCGAAGACGAGCTACCGACGACGAGACACGCTGGTGAGAACTCCCAAAGACTACACCAAATGTTGTGAGCACGCTACGTCGCTTTGCGCGAAGACACTAGCCTCGGGAGCATTCCTATCAATCGCGCGGAGCGTTCGAGTATACTGCTCGCCGGCAAGTGCCAGGAGACGGATGAAGGCGAAACATCATTTCTGGTCATCGCTGGCGGCAGGAGGCGCTCTCTATTGGGCAACCGGGTCCGGCGCGGCTCTGGTAGGCGCAATGGCGGGAGGGTTCTTGATTGATTCCGATCACGTCATCGATCAGTTATGGTCGATCCGCCACGGAGCTCCCTTCAGACGAAGAAAGGAACAGGACGATAGCAGCGGGGCAACCAGGGGGCTACGAGCCTGGGTGATCAATCAGCTTCGGCCTCGCAAGCTGCTTCGGTTGCCGCTGGTATTTCACTCCTACGAATTGCTTGCCGCCATCGCGATTGTGACGATCTACTTGCGCACGCCGTTCTTGTTCGGATTGTTGTCAGGCTACATGCTCCATCTGTCGCTTGATATGCTGCGTCATTATCATGAGTTTCGTTCGCCTTTTTTCTATTTGATTTTGTACAGACTGTTTCATGGTTTTCGTCGCGACCAGTTGATCAAGGCGGATTATCTGTAGCTCGAGTTCCTCTTCGGCAAGATAGGAAACTGTGCGCCCACAAGTGCGTTGGGTGCGGACGCGATCGAGTTTTTATAACGAGGTCCCGCATGTACTGTCCAAATTGCTCAGCCGAAGCGCCAAAGGCCCAAAAGTTCTGCCGTTCATGTGGGCTCGAGTTAGAGCCGGTTGCGAGCCTCATCAGCGGGCAGAACATTGCGAAACCGGAAACACCCAAACAAACATTGGCCGGACGAGATCGAGCGATGCTGATCTGGGGAATGATTCTGTCGCTTGCGGCCCTTGCGGCGGGATCAAGTTTGAAGATTCTCTGGAACGAACATATTCAAGTTGCCGGAGAATTCACTCCTTACCTCCTCCCGATCACGTTGCTGCTACTTTTTCTTGGAGTCGGCTTGATGTGTTATCCATACCTGCGCGCGATGGCACCCCGTGCAAGGCCGGGCCAAGCACCGTCGTCGAGGTCAGACCAAACTACTGAGCTGACACCGGAGCTGGCGCCAGAGAAGCCGAGTGTCACCGAGCAAACTACAAAGTTCCTGGACGAATCCGAGACGCGGATCAGAGTGCTCGACACCGCCCCACGCGACGAGTGAGAGTTTCGACGAATCGCCTGCCGCGCAGGTTCCGGCAGCCGGATAAATCAGGCGATATTCGCAAGCCACTTAGTAATTGTCAGTGAAGCGGACTTCGCCTATAATCGCCCTTCATCGTGGCCACTCAGATAGACAAACGCGACCTACCGTGGGTTGCCTTCACCGCCGTGTCCTTTGCCGGAGGACTCGCCGTTTCATGGGACCGATGGGGCAACCCGCTCGTAGACTGCGGACGCGAGATGAATCAACCGCTTCGACTCGTGCGCGGTGAGATGCTGTATTCCCAGGTGCGCCACATCTACGGCCCGCTTTCTCCTTATATCAACGCGACGCTCTATCGTTTATTTGGTCCCTCGCTTGGCGTGCTTTACGGTGACGGCATTGTGACGGCGATAATGATTCTCGCGTTGGTCTACTGGTTATCGCGCCGGCTTATGGGACCCGCAGCGTCGACGGCGGCGACTTTGAGCGTGATGTGGCTGTGCGCTTTCAAGCAAGCCGGCAATTATGTCTTGCCTTACTCTTATTCAGCGCTTCACGGTTGCGCGCTCGGACTGGCAACTCTGGCGCTGCTCATTCGATTTGTGGAAGTAGCGTCGCCGGAGAGCCCTGAGCGCCGAGTCCCCGGGGCATTAACTCGACGCGCCTCCGCGTCCTTATTGGTGGCGGGCTTAACCGCAGGTCTGGCCACCTTGGCGAAGACGGAGATGGGACTCGCGGCGCTCTGCGCGGGTGTAATCGCGGTGGTGCTTTCGGGCTACCCCAGTACGCGGCGAGCAATCATTTCAGGAGTAATATTTATCACTCCAGCGGCCTTAGTTGTTCTTGTTGTTTACGGATACATCGGCTCGGTGGTTGGGTGGCGAACGCTCGCCGAAGACAGTTTACTTTTTCTACGTCACCTGCCTCCGGATCTGGTTTATTTCAACAAACGGGTATCCGGATTCGATCAGCCGGTGCAGTCAATAATTCAAATGTTCGGGGCGGCGGCGCGGCTCGTGTCGCTTGCGGTCACCATCGGCGCAATAAGCTTGTTGCTGACGCGTCGCAGGAAGACAGCGGCGGCGGCGCGCGTCGCGATTGGTGATCTCAGCGTTAGCGATGCGGGCCGAGCGAGCTACGGCCAGATCTGGTTATTACTGGGGGCCTCGATTCTAGTCTTCGTTTTGATACCGTTTGCCGGTTCGCTGGCCTGGGAGACGGGTCCTTATCTGGCGATGCCGCTTTTGTTGCTCGGCTTGCTCGGTCTGGAGTTCGCGCGACACCGAAGACAGATTTCAAACGGAGTGTTCAACCCGCGGACAATAGTGCTGCTGATTATCCTTGTTTATGCCCTGGCGAGCCTCGCTCGAGTGATTCTCAGGGTGCGCAGCGGCGGAGCCTACAGCTCGTACTTGTTGCCGGCTTCGGTCATCATTTTTACTTATGCCTGGGCGCATTCATTTGCCGACCTGTTTCGCGAGCGCCGGACCAGAAGCCTCGCCCGAAACATAGCGATCGGGTTGATACTGACCGACGCGTTGTTGACAGCCGGGCTCCTCTCATATCGATTTGTCGATAAGAACACGTTTGTGCTGAAAACCGACCGCGGAACGATGCTGACAATTCCTGATGTTGGCGAGGCGATGAAGGAAGCTATCACCCTGATCAAGCGCGAAACGGTCGAAGGCGAGCCGGTCGCGGTTATGCCCGAAGGAACCTCACTTAACTTCTTTACCTACCGGCCGAACCCGCTGCGAGAAGAAATCACAACGCCCGGCTATCTTGACGTCGACGGCGAGCGACGAGCCATCTATCAACTGGAGGAATCCAACACGAGACTCATTTTCGTGACGAATCGACCGACTTCGGAGTTTGGACCGAAAGTGTTCGGACGTGATTACTGTCAGGTACTTATGAACTGGATCGACAAGAACTACGAGGAGTGCGCGATCTTCGGACCGGATCACGATCCAAATCTCCAGATCGGAGACAAGACATTCTTCATTCGAGCTTACCGAAGGCGGCGTGAATCGTGAATCGTGAATCGTAAGTCGTGACGAGACGGAAGAGAAATAGTGCGCCCTCACGAAAAGCTGGATGTCTGGAAAAAAGCCACAATTCACGATTCACGATTCACGATTCACGATTCCCAGGTACCTTAGTCATTACCTTAAGAACAAAGAAAGCTGATTCGTAACTCGTCACGATTCACAATTCACAATTCACAATTCACAATTCACAATTCACAATTCACGATTCACGATTCCCAGGTATCTTGATGTGCTTCTCCCTTGCTGTTTGGATTGCGTCCTCATACCCAGCGTCCACGTGTCTCGCGACTCCAATACCGGGGTCATTGGTGAGAACGCGATTCAAGCGTCGTGCTCCGTCTTCAGTTCCGTCGGCTACGGTCACTTGTCCCGCATGAAGCGAATAACCAATCCCGACTCCTCCGCCGTTGTGAATCGAAACCCAGCTCGCGCCGGACGCTGTATTCAACATCGCATTCAACAAAGGCCAGTCGGCGATCGCGTCTGAGCCGTCACGCATCCCTTCCGTCTCGCGATAGGGGGATGCAACCGATCCCGTATCTAGATGATCGCGCCCGATGACTATCGGTGCCTCAAGCTTGCCGGTTCGAACCATGTCGTTCATCGCCTCGCCAAACTCGGCGCGCTCGCCGTACCCGAGCCAGCATATTCTCGCGGGTAAGCCCTGAAACTTTACGCGCTCGCTTGCCAGCTTCAGCCAGCGTGACAGCACTTGATCGTCTGGGAAGAGCTCGAGCGCGAGATCGTCGGTTTTGCGAATGTCTTCCGGGTTACCCGAGAGCGCGACCCACCGAAATGGGCCGCGACCCTGGCAAAAGAGCGGTCGAATGTATTCGGGCACGAAGCCCGGGATCTCGAATGCGGCTTCCAGGCCGGCTTGCTTCGCCTGAGTACGGATGTTGTTGCCGTAGTCAAAAGTCACCGCCCCTTTTCGCTTTAGCTCGAGCATTGCGGCGACGTGCGAGGCCATCGCATTCATTGAGCGGCGAATGTATTCGTCGGGATTCTCTCGCCTGAGCAGATCGGCCTCTTCAATACTGAGTTCGTTGGGAACATAGCCATTCAGCGCATCGTGTGCGCTGGTTTGATCGGTCAATACATCAGGCACGATCTCTCGCCTTGCAAGCTCGGGTATGACGTCAGCGCAGTTGCCTACCAGGCCAACCGAGATCGCTTCACCTTTCGAGCGAGCTTCATTGATGATGTCCAGCGCCGCGTCGAGGTCCGTTGCTATTTGATCGCAGTAGCCGGTGTTGAGCCGCTTCTCGATGCGCGCCCGATCGACGTCGACGCCGAGAAAGCATGCGCCGTTCATCGTAGCCGCAAGCGGCTGAGCGCCTCCCATCCCTCCCATCCCGCCCGACACGATCAGTTTGCCTTCGAGTGATCCGCCGAAGTGTTTTGCAGCGGCCGCGGCAAATGTTTCGAAGGTACCCTGGACTATTCCCTGACTGCCAATGTAGATCCACGAACCGGCGGTCATCTGTCCATACATCGTCAAGCCCATCCGCTCGAGCCGATGAAACTCATTCCAATTCGACCACTGGCCTACGAGATTCGCATTCGCGATTAAAACGCGAGGCGCGTATTCGTGCGTTCTGAAGACGCCGACCGGCTTGCCTGATTGAACGAGCAGGGTCTCATCGTTTTCAAGCTGGCGCAGTGAACTTACGATTGCGTCAAACGATTGCCAGTCGCGCGCGGCCTTGCCGGTGCCGCCATAGACAATCAACTCGCCGGGCTTTTCAGCCACCTCCGGATCCAGATTGTTCATCAGCATCCGAAGCGCGGCTTCCTGATGCCAGCCCTTGCAGCTGATTTCGTGGCCGCGCGGCGCCGTTATTCTTCTAGCTTGGCTCATGACTTATTTTCCTGCAGCCGGGTTTGAAATGCAGCCACTATTTAGTATTTCGTGATACTAGAGCAAAGTTATAAACGGGACGGAATGGTAGCACAACGCGCTTGCTCGAAATATCTCAACCCGCTTTCGGCGAAGTTGAATTATGCCCCGGCCGGGTTATTGCATCCAGCGCGCGGTTGATAGTATGGTTGGCCGTGGCTTAGCATTTGATAGTGAAGTGACGCTGAAGCGCGCGAAATTTGGGAGCCCCATTCCCGTTCGCGCGTGTAAGAAGACTGAGCAGAAGAGGTCTAACATGGTAAGGTTGGCTGTCCCCTTTCAGAATTCCAGGTTGTTTACGTACGTTCTTGCAGCTATCGCGATGTCAGGTTACGACGCCGTTGCCACGATGCAGCACATTGGTCGCGGAGTAGCGGCGGAAGGCAACCCCCTGATGGCTTCGCTGATTCATCAAAACGCCGTGTTGTTTTTTCTGGTAAAGATGAGCGTCACGGCTTTTGGTCTACTGATCTGCTACAACTTTTCACATCTGCGAACCGCGCGGTTGGGAATAAAGCTCGTGGTCGGAATCTATCTGTGCCTGTGCGTGTATCACGGAATGATTTTGATGTTTGGTTGACACGCTGCACGGACCATCATTGCGAATTCAGTTATTCACTGGAGACAACTCTTCGTCGATCTCTGCAGACGATCACACTTCACCGATACGTCGAACAACCGGAACAAGGGATTCAATGTACCCCGATAACGGAGTGTCGCGCTCAATTGAGGGAACCGCTTCCCTCACGCGTGAGTATGCGTCGGCAAGTCGAGGACCCGGCTTGAGCGGTTTCACAAATTCCAATCCCTGCGCCGCACACATTAACTCGATGGCGAGAATCATCTCGACGTTCTTTACGATTTGAGCGAACTTCAGCGCCGAAGTCATGCCCATGCTCACGTGATCCTCCTTGTTCCCCGAGGTCGGCAGATTTGTCACCGAAGCAGGATGTGCGAGTACGCTGTTTTCCGCTATGAGCGAAGCAGCCACGATCTGCGCGATCATCATTCCGGAGTTCATTCCAGGATTTGCTGTGAGGAACGCAGGCAAACCCGACAGATCCGGGTTGACCAGCCGTTCAACGCGGCGCTCCGATATCGTGCCAAGATCGGCAATCGCGATCGCGGCGTAGTCCAGCGTCAAGGCGATCGGCTCGCCGTGAAAGTTGCCACCCGACAACACTTCACCCGCCTCGGGAAAGATCAAAGGATTGTCCGTCGCGCTGTTGATCTCGATTTCCAGGATGCGACGCGCGTGAGCGAGGGAATCGCGCACGGCGCCATGCACCTGCGGCATGCACCTGATCGCATAAGCGTCCTGCACACGAGGATCAACACCGTGGTCGCGATGTGACTCCCGAATCTCACTGCCTTCGATTAGTTCGCGCAAACGCCGGGCGCTTCTGATCTGCCCGGGATGGGGTCGCACCGCGTGAATCTTGTGATCGAAAGCGACCGGCGTTCCCTTTAGCGCTTCCAGCGACATCGCCCCCGCGACATCTGCCGCGGCCGCCAATCGCTCCGCGTCGAGTAGAGCCAGCACGCCTACGGCGGTCATCGCCTGCGTTCCATTCAGGAGCGCGAGCCCCTCTTTCGCTTCCAATGTGATCGCTGAGATGCCGGCAGCCGCAAGCGCATCTCCGCCGCTTATTCGGCTGGCGCCGTAGACGGCTTCACCCTCGCCGATGACCACCAGCGCGAGGTGAGCTAACGGGGCGAGATCGCCCGATGCTCCCACCGACCCGCGTGAGGGGATCACCGGGTGTACCCGCGCATTAAGCATGGCAAGAAGTGCCTCAATGACTTCTACCCGGCAACCCGAATAACCCTTCGAGAGCACGTTTGCTCGCTGAAGCATCATCGCGCGAACGGCTCGCTCCGGAAGCGGCTCGCCGACCCCACACGAATGGGAGCGAACCAGATTGACTTGAAGCTCGCGAAGTTTTTCGTGAGGAATCGAAACGTCTGCAAGCGCGCCGAAACCAGTGTTGATGCCGTAGACGACCTCGCCGCGCGCGATGATTTCTTCAACAAAGCTGCGCGCTCGCGCGATCAGGCTTCTGGCCCCGCCAGCCAGCGACACTTGTGCACCGTCCGCGACGGCGGCTGTTTGTTCGAGCGTAAGTGACGCACCGTCTATCTCTACCATATATGGCCCAACAGGCTTGGCTCTACAATGTTTCGCAAGCGTATTTGAGCGAGTGTGAGAAGTCAATTCATCGCAAAAACTGATCGATCGCGACCGGCCCCGGCTGCGGTCCAGAAAAAACAAGCCAGAAAATCAGTTGCTGCGCGAATCGATCTGTTGAAGTATAATAAACCTGATCCAGCGAGCACGTTCGGATGTTGCAACCAAATCTCAGAAGATCATTACAAACCGTTTGCGTTTAGCATTCGCACCGAAATGTGGCCGAGGCGGCGAAAAGAAAAGATGGACCAGTACATAGTCGCGGCGGCTCGCTCCGTTGTGATGCCGATGGGGCAAGGTGATCTCAACGAATGCTGGCGGCTCGATCAACGCTGCTTTTCGGACGGCGAGGCTTACGACCGTGAAACGATCCGCTATCTGCTGTCCCACGTTCAATCGGTTTGCCACAAAGCAGTTTTACATACGGACGAGATGATCGCTTTCGTAGTCGGAATGATCGAACCGGATAACACCGGACACGTGGTGGCGCTTGGAGTCGCTCCGGAACATCGAAGGCTCGGTCACGGGCGACATTTGATGTACGAGGTCGAGCAGGGCTTTCTTCGGCGCGGAGTATCGACGGTTCGGCTCGAAGTTCGCACCTCGAACGCCGCAGCGCAGCGTCTTTATTTGAATCTCGGTTATAAGATTGTTCGGCGGATGCCGCGTTATTATACAAGCGGTGATGACGGCTACTTAATGGTTAAGAGTCTTCTTTGATGAATGCTGTCGACTCAGTATGAGACCTCTGGCGAACCGCTCACGACCCGCATGATCCGAGTCCGGTGAAGAATCAAAGGGACTTTCCGGCTTGAAACTGGCGAGCTTTGCGGTCCCTGGCGAGCTTTGCGCGGGAACATGAATTCCTTAGCGCAAAGGTCGCAAAGGACCGCAAGGCTCGCTAAGGTCATTTTAGGAGTGCTGTGATGCGCGTTGTTTACTTCGACTGCTTCGCGGGAGTCAGCGGCGATATGACTATCGGCGCTCAGCTTGATTTGGGCGTCGATCTGGAATCACTAATGACGCAATTGTCGTCTTTGAATCTGAGGGGATACGAAATAAAAAGCGGTCCCGTCCGGCGAGGCTCCATCTCAGCAACGAAGTTCGATGTCGAAGTAGACTCGCGAGAACAGCCGGCCAGGTCGCTTGCTGACATTCGTGCGATCATTATTGCATCGAGCCTTTCCCACACCACTAAATCGCGGTCGATCGCGGTGTTCGAACGCCTGGCCGGCGCGGAAGCTCGCGTTCACGGGACCACACCGGACAAAGTTCACTTTCACGAAGTCGGCGCGGTTGATTCGATCGTCGACACTGTGGGAGCGATGATCGGTTTTGAGCTGCTCGGCGTCGATCGCTTCTATTGTTCACCCCTGCGAGTGGGCGCTGGTTTGATCGATACCGAACATGGGCGGCTGCCGATCCCGGCTCCGGCCACTGCGGAGCTTCTGCGAGGCGCGCCGGTATACGCAGGTGAGATCGAAGGCGAGTTCGTTACTCCAACCGGGGCCGCTATCGTCGCGACCCTATGTGAGGAATTCGGAGCGTTGCCGCAGATGAACCTGACGAAGGTTGGTTACGGCGCCGGCTCACGCGATCCTAAGAGCTTCCCGAATGCGCTTCGACTGATGATCGGTGAGATGGCAGAAGCCCCCATCCCGAGTTCGGACGACAGCGTTACCGTGGTAGAAACGAACATCGACGATATGAACCCGCAGGTCTTCGGATTCGTGATGGAACGAGCCTTCGCGCTCGGCGCTCTCGACGTCTTCCTCATTCCGGCTCAGATGAAGAAGGACAGACCGGGTGTTTTGCTCACAGTCCTATGCAAGCCCGCCGACGCCGAGACGATGATCGGCTTGTTGTTTTCAGAGACGACAACCCTTGGTATTCGTCATTACATCGCGAATCGGCGCGTGCTCGACCGCGTGATCGAAACGGTAGATACAGAATACGGGGCGGTGAGGATCAAGGTAGCGCGTGACGGCGCTCGCACGTTACACTTTCAACCTGAATACGAGGACTGCGGGCGGCTTGCGAATGAGTCAAAGACGCCTCTGATTGAAGTGCAAGCTGCCGCAATCGCTGCATTTCGAAGAAGAAACGGACAGGATGGCTAACTCAAAGAAGAACGAAAAGGGAGCACCGGCTGGACGCAATTCGTTCGATCATTCCAAGGTGGAGGCCGGCGTCCGGCTGATCCTCGAAGGCATCGGCGAAGACCCAACCCGCCCGGGGATCGACGAGACACCGCGCCGCGTCGCGCTGATGTATGAAGAGATCTGCGCCGGGTTGCACGACGACCCGCGTGAGTTCCTGCACGTCATTCCGGCCGAAACTCACGACGAGATGGTGATAGTCAAAGACATACCGCTGTACTCAATCTGCGAGCATCACCTATTACCGTTTTTCGGCGTAGCGCACATTGCTTATATCCCGAAGGACGGGCGAATAGTTGGACTGTCGAAGCTGGCACGCGTAGCTGACTTAATGGCTCGCAAGCCTCAGATTCAAGAACGCCTCGCGACCGAGATCGCAGACCTGCTCGACGAGATGCTGCGCCCGACCGGCGTGATGGTTGTCATTGAAGCCGAGCATATGTGCATAGAGATGCGCGGCATCAAGAAGCCTGGCGCTAAGGCAGTCACAAGCGCCTTGAGGGGCGGGTTTCTGAAAGACCAGCGCACTCGCGCGGAGGCGATGTCGCTTATAAGAGGTCACAATAGATGAGCCGGATGCACCGTAGACTGTCCAGTCTGCGGAGCATTTGAAAGTAACGCGTCCGATTAACGTCATCCCGCAGACTGGACAGTCTACGGTACATTTTCACGATGGGAGAAAAAACCTTCTACGTAACCACACCGATTTTCTACGTCAACGCAAAGCCACACATTGGGCACGCGTATCCTACGTTGGTCGCCGATACCCTTACACGCTTCTATCGCCAGCGCGGTGTCGACTCGTACTTCCTTACCGGCACTGATGAACACGGAATCAATATCGAACGCGCGGCTGCAGCCCGGGGCGTTGAAGTCACGAAGCACGTCGATGAAATTGTCGCTGAATTCAAAACCGCGTTTGCTCCGCTCGGAATCGAATACGATCAATGGATTCGAACGACTGATCCTCGTCACGAAGCTGCGGTCGCAAAGCTCTGGCGAATACTCGATGAGCGAGGTCACATCTACAAATCGCATTACGAAGGTTGGTATTGCCCGAATTGCAACGAGTTCAAAGACGTCGATGAGAAAACCAGCGAGCCGTTGTGCCCGACTCACGAGCGGCCGCTCGAGCGGCTTGCTGAGGAGAGCTACTTCTTTCGCCTCTCGGCATTTCAACAACCGCTGCTGGATTACTACGCGGCGCATCCCGAGTTTGTGCAACCGGATGTTCGACGCAACGAAGTGATCTCGTTTGTCTCGGGTGGTCTCAAAGATCTCTCCATAAGCCGCGTCTCGGTCAAGTGGGGCATTCCGGTTCCCGGAGATCCAAATCACACGATCTATGTCTGGTTCGACGCGCTCTCCAATTACATCACCGCACTCGGTTGGGGGAGTGATGAGCATGAAAAGTTAGATCGGTACTGGCCGGCGCTGCACCTCGTTGGTAAGGACATCCTGCGACTTCACGCGGTTCATTGGCCTGCGTTCCTGATGGCTGCTGGAATCGAGCTGCCGCGCACGGTGTACGCACACGGGATGCTGCTGCGCGGCGGTCAGAAAATGGGTAAGTCGCTGGGAAATGCCATCGATCTTGGAGTGTTGAAACGCCACTTCGCGCCTGATCTGATTCGCTACTTTCTTTTGAGAGAGGTTGCGTTCGGACAGGATGGAGAAGTGACTTATAAGGCGCTGATCGATCGAGTGAACTCGGACCTTGCCGACGGCCTCGGGAACCTCGCGAGCCGGACGCTCACGATGGTCAGAAACTATTTCGACGGCGTGGCGCCGCGTCCGAGCAGCGATCAGCAAAGTGAGATAGCGGACGTGGCCGGTCGAATCGAAGATGCGAAGCGGCGCTTCGATGAAGAGTTCGCCGTGTTGAACTTTTCGCGCGGTCTTGAAGCGGCGTGGGCTGGTATCGCTCGCGTGGACAAATTCATCACCGACAATCAACCGTGGAAGCTTGCGAAAGACCCCGCCTCGCGTGGCCAACTCGAGAGCGTGCTTGCTACCGCGTACGAGTCGCTCCGTCTCCTTGTGCTTCTCGTGGCACCGGCGCTTCCCGAGACTTCGCGAGAGATTTGGAAGCAAATGGGGTTGGCAGGGGATCCTCTTCACTTCAATCCGAATGAAGCTAAATGGGGCGACCCGATTGAAGTAGCAAAGATCGATCGAATCAGTCCGGCTTTTCCGAAATTGGATAAGGGAAAAATCATGGCAGAGATTGAAGACGAGGTCGCTGCGCCTGTTGATGAGCAATCTAAATCTAACCTAAGCGCTGACCAACAAGAAAAAGTGGCGACTGTGGTGCGGGCAGGAAAGCCTGCGGTTCCGGATGTCCCTGCGTCCCCCGCCGCTCAGGTGATTACTATAGACGACTTCGTCAAGGTCGAGCTTCGTGCGGCTACGGTGCTTGAGGCGGAGAAGGTCCCAAAGGCGGACAAGCTTCTGAGATTGGTCGTGGATCTCGGTGAGTCGCAGCCGAGGCAAATTCTTGCGGGGATCGCGCAGCACTATGCGCCCGAGGATGTCATTGGACGAAAGATAATCGTCGTTGCGAATCTAGCGCCTCGAAAGCTCCGCGGACTCGAATCGAACGGGATGTTGCTGGCGGCTTCAGTTGGAGAAGACGGCAAGCCGGTGCTCGCGACCTTCGCGGGAGATGTTCCGAATGGCGCGCGTTTGAAGTAACGTTCCGCAACGATGCTTCCTTCGCCGAAGGCGTCCGGTGGTGTGAAAAACAACCTCGGTCGCTATTTTCTAGCGTAATTCCCTCACTTTCCAAAAAGCGAAACCTTTGGCCGGGTCGTCAATCCGTTTCGGACGGCGCACTCGTAAACCAACCAGACGAACAGACAAATTGTTTATCGCGTCTACTGGGGTTGCAATAGCATATTTCCGCCAGACGCATTGGCAGATTCGGCTAATCTCGCTGTGGGCGATTGTTATCTCAAACGGCCTGACCTTAAGGTCTACCAAAGCTCTCCCATGGCGGAAGAGAGTAAGAGTTAGATACAGCTAGGAGTAGCGCGTCGCCAGGAGACGAGCTATCCCAAAATTAACTTCCAGACTGCTAACCTCATACGCCATTCTTGGCGTGTGATCGATCGGTGTACGCGCATGCGGACATCAATCAAGAAAGGAGAAAGTATGAATCGTTGGATTACCAGGAGCGTGGTCAGCAGAAAGAAGGCGCTAGCGGCACTCCTCGTGATGGCATTTATGATTCTCTGTTGGCCCGCGCCCGGCACCCGGGCCGCCGATCACGGAGACGCGCCGTTAGTGGACGAGGATAGGCCAGCCGACATAGATGATGTTTACGCCTTCCTCGATCCAAACGACAACAGCAAGTTGATTGTCATTTGTACTCTGTACGGGTTTATCGTGCCGTCTGAAGCGATAAACTTCAGTGCGTTTGACCCTAGAGTCAGATATCTGCTCGCCCTTGAGACAACAGGCGATGCCACTCCGGACCTCTTCTTTGACATACGCTTTTCACCGAGGACAGCGGCGGCGTCTCCTCAAACGGCAACCATCATCCTACCGTTCGGTCAGATTATGACGGCGCCGACGACACCGCCGACGCTTGCAGACACGCCCAACACACCAACAATAACAACGGATCCTGCAACGGGCGTGTCGTTCTTTGCGGGTGAAGCTGACGATCCGTTCTTCTTCGATATTCCCGCATTCAACAGATTCGTTGCATCAGCGCTCGCCGGCTCGGCTAACCCCGCAGTGTTTCAGCGCGGTCGTGATAGCTTTGCCGGCTACAACGTGCAGTCGGTCGCCCTGAGTATACCTGTGTCCTACCTTCATCTCTTGCCAACAGGAGGGAATCCTGGAGCAAACGTCGTTGGAGTTGGCGCATTCACCCAGCGCCAGCGGACTACGGTAATTCTGAGAAACGGCGACATTAGCAGCACGGGCGGCTTTAGAAATGTTGATCGGATGGGTGTTCCAGCGATCAACACCGCGCTGATTCCGTTTGCGCGCAAGGACGAGTACAACGGAGCTTCACCGGAGGACGATGCCGCTGGAAGGTTTGCGGGCGACATTGTCGGAACCCTTCAGGCGCTGGGAACAAACGCGACTAACATAGGCATTCTCGCGAACGTGGCAGTAGTCAAGGGTGATTTGTTGCGCCTAAATCTTTCGACCGCGAACACCGGAACCGGAGGCGGCAACAACGCGGGGGCAGGCTTCCCGAACGGACGGCGATTGCAGGACGACGTTATTGATACGCTCCTGTTCTTCATCGCGAATCAGAATCCGCTCGGGGACAACGTCAATTCAAACGATGTTGCGTTTCGCAACAGCTTTCCGTTCATAGCGCCGCCACAGCAGCCGCGCGCATCCGGGACAGACGACAACACGCGCAATTGAATCTTGCGCTTTGCCCGCGCCGATCGGCCGAGCAATCGGCGCGGGCCGGTTCTCATTCTAGATATGAATCGGGGGACTAAAGCATGCGAATTGGGACGAGTAGATTGGCTGTCATCATCTTAATCAATCTGGTCGCTTTGAGCTTTAACGCTTGCAGCGAGAGCAACTCACGCCCCGAGGCCGGTATAAGCGCGCCGGCGTCGGCCATACCGCCGGAGGGCGAAGCAGTCGAAAAGGCAATAAGATTCTTAGAGGACCGCGTAAGCCGCGATCACGATGACTTCATAGCGTACAACAAGCTCGCGGGTTACTACCTTCAGCGCCAGCGCGACACCGGCAGTCTAAGCTTTCTTGAACTCGCGTCGCGGGCAGCGCGGGCATCTCTCGCGGCGATGCCTGCCCAACATAATCTTGGAGCGCTTACCGCCATAACCCAGACGGAAAACGTTTCGCACGAATTTGCTTCTTCGCGCGATCATGCAAGGCAGCTGACCGAACTTGATCCGGCAAAGAGCTATCCCTATCAAATGCTCGGCGACGCTCTTGTGGAGCTCGGCGACTACGAGGCTGCGAAGACAGCTTTCGGCGAAATGCAGAAGCGCGGAAACGGGACCGGAGTCGAGATTCGACTCGCAAGGTTTGCGCTGATTCAGGGTGATGTCGAAGGCGCAAAGCTACACTTCGCGAACGCGGCGGCACTGGCGATCCATCAGCCAAACCCTTCGCCCGAAACCGTGGCGTGGTGCCGCTGGCAATTGGGCGAGGTCGCGTTCTCGACCGGCGAGTATGAAACCGCTGAGAGTCAATACCGAGACGCGCTGGTCACCTTCCCCGGCTACTATCGCGCTCTCGCTTCGTTGGGCCGTGTGCTGGCGGCACGCGGAGACATGCAGCGCGCAATCGAACAATACGAGCATGCGGTACGCGTCATTCCCGACCCGGCTTTCGTTGCGTCGCTCGGAGATTTGTACAAGCTCCTGGGTCGCGAACCGGAAGCAGCATCGCAATACAAGATTGTCGAGCACATCGCCAAGCTGAGTGTGATAAACGGCGCGGTTTACAACAGGCAGCTTGCCTTGTTTTATGCGGATCACGATATCAAAGCTCTGGAGGCGTACGCGAATGCGTCCACCGAGTATGCTGTTAGACACGATGTCTACGGCGCGGATGCGGTCGCGTGGACAGCTCTGAAGGCGGGCAACCTTACCGAGGCTCAGGCAGCCATGAAAGAGGCGCTGAAACTGGGCACTCGTGACGCAAAATTGTTCTATCACGCGGGGATGATCGCGCGCGCTGAGAACGATCTCACAACGTCGCGCGAATATCTGAGACGAGCACTGGCGCTCAATCCGCATTTCGACCCACTTCAAGCAGCCAATGCCAGTAAGGCGCTCGAAGCCATGGAATGAATTGGAGTCATATGCTACACAAGAGACCGGCTACGAAGCTTCGCCGTTTGATCTATGTGCTCATCACAGCAGCATCGATCGTGCTGGTGATTTCCGGCTTTGCAGGCGCCCACCCCCTTGGCAACTTCACCATCAATCACTTCGCGCGGCTTGATGTCGGCGTTCAACGCATACGCGTTCAGTATGTGATCGATATGGCCGAGATCCCCGCATTCCAGGAGCTGCAGGGAATCAAAACTGGTGACGAAGCCCCCTCAGTCGAAGAACTCAAGGTTTACGCGAGTCAGGCCGCTGCAAAATTAGCCGACGGGATACTAATCAATATTGACGGCGCGTCTGTGCCAATTAGCGCCGTTCAAAGTACTGCATCTCTGCCTACCGGAGCAGGCGGGCTGCCGACGCTTAGAATTGAATGCGCTTTTGAGGGCGCGTTCGATTCTACCGGACCGTTTCACCGATTGAAGTTCGAGGATACCAACTATCGCGATCGAATGGGTTGGCGCGAAATCGCCGCGATCCCGGCCTCGGGAGTCAACATCTTCGACAGCAGCGCCTTCGGCAACACATTAACGGATGCTCTCAAAGCTTATCCCGAAGATTCGATTTCTGCGCCGCTTGATGAGCGGTATTCGGAGTTATCATTCGGAAGAGGAGTTGCGCCGTCAGGCGCGAAGATTCTCAGGATGCGCGACGGTCACCCGGTCGTACAGCAAAGAGACCGGCTGGCGGAACTGATTGCCGTCCCCGAACTCACACCGCTGGTCTCGTTACTGGGACTACTTGCAGCCTTAGCACTCGGCGCATTGCACGCGTTGTCGCCGGGGCACGGTAAGACAGTTGTGGGAGCCTATCTCGTCGGCTCGCGAGGGACTGCCCGCCACGCCGCTTTTCTTGGGCTGACTGTAACACTAACTCACACGGCTGGCGTTTTCGCGCTTGGCGTCGCGACGCTTTTCGCGTCACGATACATCGTCCCCGAAAGAGTGTTTCCGGTCTTGAGTTTCGTATCCGGCGCCATAGTTCTGACGATTGGACTGACTTTGTTTATTCGCCGCTGGCGGGCCACGCTCGAAAGGTCACAGCATCATAACGTTGGTGACCACGATCACAATCATCCTCACTCCCATGCTCATGAGCACGCACACAATACATCTTTAGTCGACTCGCACGCCGAGCGAGAGCATTCACACTTGCCCCCGGGCGCCGATGGTTCGCCAATCACGTGGCGCAGCCTCCTTGCGCTCGGCATATCGGGCGGATTACTGCCTTGTCCTTCGGCGCTGGTAGTGATGCTGTCTGCGATCTCATTTCATAGAGTTGGCTACGGCCTTTTGCTGGTGATCACGTTTAGCATTGGTCTCGCAGCGACGCTAACTGCAGTTGGCCTGATCTTCGTCTATGCAGCGCGATTGATGAAGCGGCCGCTCGGCTCGGGACGCCTCGTGCGCGTGCTGCCGGTTGCGAGCGCGTTCGTAATCGCCTGCGCCGGCGGGGCGATCTGCTACGAAGCCCTATCGAGCTTTGGGTTGAGTTTTGTTGCTCTGTTCGCACGGTTGCCGGGACTGTTCACGAATTCGATCTCGCCAGGAACCCCCATATCGACCGCATCAGTCCTTTTGTTCGGTCTTGTGTTTGGTCTTAAGCACGCCGTCGAGGCAGACCATCTGGCGGCAGTTTCAACAATTGTCAGCGAGCGAAAAAGCGTCTTCAGTTCGTCGCTCGTCGGCGGCCTGTGGGGGATCGGCCACACAGCATCGCTTTTCGTGGCAGGTGTGTCGGTGTTGCTTCTGAATCTGAAGATCGGGGAACGAACGGCGCTAGGGTTGGAATTCTGCGTTGCGCTGATGCTGGTAGCGCTCGGCGCAAACGCCCTTCGCAAGCTTCTGCGAGGGGGCACGCTGCACGCACACTCGCACCGTCACGGCAAACATGCGCATCTTCATCCGCACATTCACGAAGAGTTGGCTAAGGCGCGTAAGCAGCCGCAAGATACGTATCACGATCTGACTCTCAACGCGCGTCCCTTACTCGTAGGAATGGTCCATGGTCTCGCGGGAAGCGCAGCCCTGATGCTGCTGGTTGTCTCGACGGTGTCAACTCGGGCAATCGGACTTGCCTTCATCGCAGTCTTCGGGCTGGGATCGATCGGGGGAATGATGGTTATGAGTGCGCTCGTCAGCATGCCGTTTCGATTCACTGCGAATCGCTTCAAGCGTGCGCACCGAGCGGTGCAGATACTGGCAGCAATCTTCAGCCTGGGATTAGGAATGATGATGGCATATCAAATTGGATTCCTGGATGGATTGTTGGCATAGGTTCGTGCAGTCGATCTGAGAGTCGTTCAAAGCTGGCGGAAAATCGGCGTCAAAATGTGTGGTTCCAGTCCCAGCCCTAATCTCAACCCCAGCGCCTGCAGGCCTCGATGTAATTCATCGCTTCAAGCCCGTCGCCTGGCTCCAAGCCTTTGAGCATTTCTCTGACGCCATCGATTTGGTGAGAGTGTACTGATACCGATTGAACCTCGAAGGTTTCAAACACGACATCGGCCAGCTCGATCCATCCATCACCGCATTGATACTGTGATCTTCGTTTTGAGACCCTCGTCTCTTGAGCGGGGGGAGACGACTTTGCGAGCGCATTCACGAAGTCCGGTTCTTCGAACAGTTGGTCTGTAAGATCGTTTTCGGGCAACTCAACCGACAGCAATCGCGCGGCGGCTTTCAATTCTTCGAGCTTGACCGGCATCCGATAGGTGAACTCAGAGCTTTCTTTGTAGAGCTCAAAGCCTCCGGGCCGGGTTTCCAACAACAGCTTGAACTTCAGAACCCAACCCCTAACATATTTGCGGAGTTTCACGTTCTGATCGCTGAGCGGCGAAACGAGGTAAAGGTCTTCGCCGCGCAAATCTTCTATGCCGAGTCTGATGGGATAAGCGCGGACCTTTTCTGCGAGTCTGTCATTGATCCGCCCGAACGCGCGCCACTCCCATATCCTTCCTTCTTCAGCCCGCTTTGTCATTGAGCGCCCTGGGAGAGTTGCTATTATATAGCTCCCACAAGGGTTTGTAACGCTTTTCCGCAAGGCCACAACTTATGGTAAACTCGGCGATCAGAAAAGCGGCGCCTCGCGCACGGGAGTTTCCTTCAATGGTGGAAGACAGAATCATATCGGGCGGCACCGATGGCGACGACGAGAAACAATTCGAGTTAAGCCTTAGACCGAAATGGCTTCGCGAGTACATCGGCCAACAGAAAGCAAAAGAGAATCTGTCGATCTTCATTCAGGCGGCTCGCAGGCGCGGACAAGCTCTCGATCATGTTCTTCTGTATGGTCCACCGGGGCTCGGTAAGACGACGCTCGCGCACATCATAGCCAATGAAATGGGGAGTGATATTAAGTCCACTGCCGGGCCGGTTATCGAGCGAGCCGGTGATCTCGCGGCGCTGCTTACGAATCTTGCTGAAGGCGACATATTGTTCATCGACGAAATTCACCGGCTCAACCCGACGATCGAAGAAGTCTTGTATCCCGCGATGGAGGACTATCAACTCGACATCATTATTGGGCAAGGCCCTTCGGCGCGATCGATAAAGCTCGAACTACACAAATTCACCCTGGTGGGCGCCACCACGCGCGCCGGGCTCATCAGCGCGCCGCTGCGCGGACGATTCGGAATACCGCTTCATCTTGATTTCTATCCGATCGCGGACCTGGAAGTGATTGTGAATCGCTCGGCTGACATCCTCGGCGTCAAAGTAGACGCGACGGGAGCTCACGAAATAGCCAAGCGGTCCCGTGGTACGCCTCGAATCGCGAATCGCTTGCTCCGGCGCGTGCGCGACATTGCCGAAGTCCTGCACGACGGCGAAGTGACCGGCGAAGTTGCGCGCCTCGCTCTCGATCGCATGGATGTTGATACCTACGGGCTCGACGAAGTTGATCGCAAGCTTCTGCTGACGATTATCGAGAAATTTGAAGGCGGGCCGGTGGGGCTGGGGACGCTCTCCGCAGCGATTAGCGAAGAGAAGGATGCCATCGAAGAGATCTACGAGCCGTATCTGTTACAGATAGGCTTTCTGAATCGAACGCCCCGAGGCCGTATGGCCACACGGCTTGCTTGTCAGCATCTCGGGTTCGACTTAACGAAGACAGGCAGTTCCGCAGACCAGGCCTCCTTGTTCAACTAGTTCCTTCATCTAGACTGATCTGCGGAAGACATACCCTCCTTTTGCAACCTTTTGCACTCCCACGCCACTCACCCAGCGTAACAACAAATGAGCCGAGAAAAAGTTGAACTTTCAATGCTGTTGGCCGTTTCTGTACGGAGTCGAGGCGGGGACATTGAAGGGATTCGGAGCCAGCGATGCAACGATTTAAGAGATCCGCACACACCCCACTAAGCACGGCTTTCTTCCTGTTTGTAGGCCTCGCGATAATCCCGGTTTCGCTGAAAGCCGCGGGGCTGCAAGTCTTTAGCCCCAGACTGTCCGCGGCGATCGATATCTGGCGGCAGGTCGCGCAGACGTTTGGACCGAATTACGAGGCAGGCAGCAGCTCCGATTTGGCTGCGCTTATCGGCTCCGATGCCGCACCTTCGCAGGCCGCGGATGAGGCCTGCCAGTTGCGCCAATTCGCGTGCGAGCGCGAGATCGAAGACTCCTCTGGAACCTTGTCCGAAACTCCATCGGTGTCCATCCCGGTTGTCAATAGCCTGCCGGTCAACTGTTCATATGCCGCTCCTCGGAATCGATCCAGAGCCAGGCGACTAGAATCATCCGTTGCTGGGATGCAGATCAGTTCTGACATTGAAAACAGCGCGCGCGCCCTCAAGGCTCTGAGTGCTGATCGAGCAGAGGCCGCGATGCGAATCGAAGTCTTAAAGGTTCTCGAGAAGTGCGCAGTCTCTCGACGGTCCGATTTGAGCGACTCGATCAAGAACCTCGGCATGCCAAGGAACTTTCGAATGCTGATCCGTTTCAAACAGTCGGCGGCAACCTCAGTCACCGGAGCCCAGTGCAAAGCGCGCGCCGCCCTCGCTCCCGCAGGACGGCTCAAGCTCGAAAGAGCGTCATTGAACAGCGCTCCTGCCTCGCCCGACAACTGCGACTTGTAATCCTCAGGAGAACCCGAACGGTTCCTATCTGGTTTTCCGCGCGCGCCTCAAGCGCTTACCGGCGCGTCGATCCCATCACCTTCTCCAACTTGATTTGGCTCCAAGCCGGAGCGCTTGCTGCTCGCACGCAATAAAATTGACGCGTAGCGTCGGTGTCCTTAGAATGAAGACAAAAATCGCATGGCGTTGGAGGAAACGAATGTCGGAAAGACGCAAGATGAGAAGGAAAATGTGGGAGCTCTTGCTGTTCATTCCAAATTTAGTCGGGCTATTGGTCGGGCTGTTGAGAGACGAGCGCGTGTCGCAAGCAGACAAGGCGATACTCGCGGGTGTGATCATGTACGTCATTGTTCCGGTCGACATTATTCCGGATTTCATTCCGTTCATCGGGCAAATAGACGACTCTTACCTGCTGGCGATTTCGATACTCAGGCTCTTGAATCGCGCCGATCGAAGAGTTGTTCTGGATCATTGGAGAGGAGACCGGGATATCAAGGAGCTCGTTGAAAGCATTGTGAAGATCGCGGAGTTCTTCCTTCCAAAACCAATCAAGAATGTGTTGCGCGGGAGAATAGAACCCAAGGGTCGATTGACAATAATCGCCGATGCTCCGTCGGGCGCCAAGTAGCGCCTCTATCCCTACAACTGGGCTTTACGCGTGGAATAGCCTATGGCAGAAGGAAAGATCCTGACCAAACACCCATTGGGTAAGAGCGGGAAAAATATCAGCAGAGAAAGCTACGAAACGATCAAGAAGGCGATCCTGGCGGCTTTGATGACCAACGAACTCACCCACACGGAATTAACTGACCAGCTCAACAAGAACTTGAAGGGCAAATTTTCAGGGAACATAAGTTGGTATGGGGAAACTGTCAAACTAGATTTAGAAGCCAGAAAAATAATAGAAAGAACGTCTTCAAAACCGCAAAAATATCGGCTTAAGTAGTCACCACCTCCAAACAGTTTATCCAGTGCCGGCGCCGAGTTCGGTATTGCGCAATGCGTCGAGCATCTTGTCGTGAATGCCGCCGAACGAACCGTTCGACATAATCACAACAACATCGCTAATCCGAAGACGCGGAACCAGATTTGCGACGATGTCATCCGGCGTTGCGATATAGTGAGCTTCACGGCCTCGTGCGCGCAGGTGCTCCACCATTTCATTAGTAGATATTGCGGTTTGTGCGGTATAGCGCTCCGGATGAAACAACATTGCAATTATTATTTCGTTGGCGACCGCCAGGGCATCTTCGAACTGCGCCTGAAAGAGCTTGATCTGCGCGGTGTATGAGCGCGGCTCGAAGATCGCGATGACGCGACGGCCCGGATATCTCGCGCACGCGGCGAGAAGGGTTTCGCGGACGGCGGTTGGATGGTGCGCGAAGTCGTCAAGCACGGTGACCCCGTGAACCTCGCCGCGAACTTCCAATCTGCGCCTGACGCTCTTGAATTCCGCTATTGAATCGGTGACAGCTCTGCGATCGATCCCGAGCACCTCACACGCGGCGATCACGCCCAGACAGTTGCGCACATTGAACATTCCGGCGAGTTGCGTTCGGTATCGCCCGAACTCGCGTCCTTCCACTCGGACGCTGAAGGTTGTAGTGTCGGTTAAGAACGTTACATCTTCGGCTCGCCATCGCGCGTCCTGTTCAATGCCGAAGCTCTCGACCGGGCAGAACGCGCGCGGGGAAAGCTCTCTCACCAGCTCCGAGTCCCAACCCGCGATCAATTGTCCGCGGCCGGGGATCAGATTGATCAAGCGGCTGAACGCGAACTTGACCGCCTCTATATCGCGGTAGATATCGGCATGGTCGAACTCGACGTTGTTCAGGATCACCGTGTCGGGCAGGTAGTGCATGAACTTGGGCCCTTTGTCGAAGTACGCGGTGTCGTATTCGTCCCCTTCGATCACGAAGTATCGCCCGTCGTTGCTCAGTCGGAAAGACGAGTTAAAGTTTTCGGCAACGCCCCCGATCAGGAATGAGGGACTGGCGCCGGCACATTCGAGAGCCCACGCCATCAGTGATGTCGTCGTAGTCTTGCCGTGAGTGCCGGCGATGACGATCGAGTGCTTGCCTCGAATAAAGCTCTCCTCAACCACAGCGGCCATCGAGGTGTAGTACATTTTCTTATTGTTGAGAACAGCCTCAAGTTCAGGGTTGCCGCGCGTGATCGCATTGCCAACGACTATAACATCAGCCTGTTCGGTGAGGTTCTCAGGTCTGAATCCTTCGAATACGGGAATCCCAAGGCGCTCGAGCTCGAGCGACATTGGCGGATAGACGTTCTCATCCGAACCTGTGACCTTGTGGCCCTGCTCGATGAGCATTCCGGCGAGAGACGCCATTGCGGTCCCGCAAATCCCTATGAGGTGGTAGTGCTTGTTCTTCAAATCCTGTCTCCGAAGCTCTAAACAGCGAGTATAGCAAGCTCAGGTGCCTTGCACCCACCCTGTATGTGTGAAAGAATTTTCCGCCGAACATGGGCACTTCCTTTTCTAGTTGGTTGGAGTTACATCCGGATGAAAATGTTTTATCTGAGACTTGCACTAACAGTCCTGCTCTTATCTTGCTTGATACGTCTCAACCCGCCGGGCTCGGCAAATCTCCTGCTGCCAGAAGCAAACGGACCCAGTCTCGCTCTCGATTTGCCTGTAAGTTCGGCAGATGATCCCGATCCTCGTGATGAGACTTCAATCGCGGTAAGCCCGGGAAACGATCAGATAATCGTCGGTGTATCGAAGGTCATCGTGGGCGGCGGCGATCCGCAAGTGAGAGGTATTACACGCGTCGCTTACTACTTTTCATCCGATGGCGGCCGCACCTGGGGAACCAGCTTGCTCGTACTTGAAACGCCGCAAAAGGCTTGGGGGCGCGCTTCAGACCCGTCGGTTGCTGCGGACCTGGATGGCAATTTCTATATCTGCGCACTAATGCTCGACAATTCGAACTTTGACACGAGTGTTTATGTATTCAAGTCCATCGATGGCGGCCGCACGTTTGGTGATCCTTCACCGGTTGTATTGGACATCGCCAATCCAAATCCGAGGCTGATAGACAAGTGCTTCATGACGGTGGATGCGGCGGTTTCAAGCCCGTTCAAGAATACCGTCTACGCCGCATGGACGATAAAGGCGATCCAGGACAGCGGTCAGGACCTTTCAGTCATTCGCACCGCACACCGGAGGCCGGGGGATTCGGGCTTCTCAGAACCGAAGACTATCAGCCATCCGGGAATAATGATGGGGGCATCGCTTGCCACCGGACCCAACGGCGAGTTTTATGCAGCATGGATTGGATTGCCCGCCCAAATAATCCTCTTCAACGCATCGACTGATGGAGGTGTCACATTCTTGCCAGCCGACGTGACCACCTCCGACGTAGACATACATGACCTCGTCGGGTCTCTTGAAGAGCCGAGTCCGGCTCTCAGGATTCTAGGGATGGAGCGAATGCACAGCTATCCAGTGCTTGATGTAGACCGAAGCACCGGACCGAATCGAGGCGCGATTTACGTCGCCTGGGCCGAGACCCTTAACCGCCGAAACGCGGACATCTTCGTTGAGAAATTGCCGCCGCCCAATGGGGGTAATCCACAACACAGTTCCCCGGTCAAAGTGAATAACGATGGATCGGGAACAGATCAGTTTTTCCCGTGGCTGAGCGTTGATCCGGCGAACGGGTGGGTGGAAGTCGGTTTCTATGACAGGCGAGACGATCCGAACGACCTGCTGAACAACATGTACCTGGCGCGCTCTACTGACGGCGGGGCAACCTTTGGCGAGAATACGCGAGTCAGTACGGTATCTTCCGATCCTCGCATTCAGTCACAGGTTGGGGGCGTCTTCGGAAGTTTCATCGGATTGGGCGACTATCTCGGCATGGCAGCGGTACGCGGCAAAGCCCATATGCTCTGGACGGACACGCGAAGGGGCAAGCAGGATGTATTTTACGGACAACTCGACTTTTCATCTGCTCCGCCCCCAACAGACGGATTGTCCGGCGACAGTTGCCAGAGCCCGCGTATCATCGGCTCGTTGCCTTTCCAGGATACTGTCGATACGAGATTGGCTACCTCTTCATCTGACGATCCGGTTTCTTGTAGCGGTGGTGTGGACACTAACACTGTTTGGTACTCACTCGCTCTGGGCGCAGATACGCTTTGCGGAATAGAGACGACCTCAAGCGATTATGATACTGTCGTGAGCGTCTATTCTGGCGTCTGCGGTGCGCTTAATCGCGTTGCCTGCAGCGACGATTTTGGAAATCCTCCCGTCAGCGCCAATCGCTCGGTGCTTACATTTCCGGCAGCTCGCAGCGTTACCTATCTGATCGAAGCGAGTGGGAAAGGGAGTGGCGGCTCGTTGAAAATCCGCGTCGGTTATCCGACCATAACCGACGTTGAGTTCGTCCGGGCACCACAGGACGCGCTGTTCATAACTGGCGCCAGTTTCACTCGTGATGCTGCAGTTACGGTGCGGTCGGATGGCGAGGACATTCCTCTGCCGACCGTCTTCTCGTTCGGTCAGCCTGGACTAAATACAGACGCTTTGGTGTACGCCACCAAAAAGAAGCTGAAGAAGCTGGTAAATCGTGGAAGTCTGCTGGTGCGTCTGGAAAGCCCGGTCGGCAGCGGTAATATTTCGAACTCCTTCCTCTTTACCAGATGATGGGCATCGAACGTGAAAGCTCTTCAATTTGATGGGCGGCTGCAGTTCGTGCGGGACGCCAACTTACCGCGACGCGAGGGTGAGACGCTGGTTCAAGTGATCTGCGCCGGCATCTGCAACACCGACCTTGAAATTGTGAAGGGTTACGCCGGATTTCGCGGAACGCTCGGCCATGAGTTCGTGGGCCGTGTAGTCGAATCTCCCGAAACCGACCTAGTTGGGCGACGGGTGGTGGGAGAGATCAACGCAGGTTGCGGCGAGTGCGAGCGATGTCTTACGGGCAATTCGCGACATTGCGCGGACCGGACCGTGCTGGGGATCAAGGATCGCGATGGAGCCTTCGCAGAATTCCTATCGCTTCCGCGTCGTAACCTCCTTGAAGTTCCGGATTCGGTTAGCGATGAAGCCGCAGTTTTCGTTGAGCCGCTGGCTGCGGCTTTTAACATCCTGGAACAAGTCAGCATACGAGTCTCTTCTGACGTCGTAGTCATAGGAGACGGCAAGCTGGCGCAATTGATTGTCTTGGTGCTGGCACGAACTGGTTGCGCGATCACGGTCATCGGAAGACACGAAAAGAAGCTTTCGCTCGCGCGAGCTTATGGCGCTGATCGTATCCGGTTGGGTGATGTTCCGACTCAATGGCTTGGACGCTTCGACCTGGCGATAGAAGCGAGCGGGTCGCCCGCAGGATTGGAGAGCGCCCTGAGGCTGGTAAAGCCCAGGGGGACCGTTGTGGTCAAATCTACTCATCACGAACTGACGCCACTCGATACATCGCAAGTCGTGGTAAACGAGTTGAACATTGTTGGTTCCCGCTGCGGACGTTTTGCTCCGGCGTTGAACTTTCTATCCCGTGGCGACACTGATCTTACCCCGTTGATATCTTGCCGGGTTCCCATTGAAGACGGCATCTTTGCATTCGAACAAGCCATCCTTCCCGGGGTTATGAAAGTAATATTACAAATTAACGGACGGCCGCCGGAAGCCTGACGCTGACACCTCCTGCCCTGAATCCGGCTACCAGAACCTGTTTCAAGGGATCACCGGAAAGAAACTTATTGACAGCGTGCAGCCTGAATGTTATAAACGCCGCGACACGACTACCATATCTTGGGTCGAATATCCGCGGGACCACGACATTTAGGAGGCGTGATGAACCAGGGGATACTAATCGAAAAGGTTGCGAAGCGGGCCTCGATCAGCAAGGCCGAGGCTGAACGGGCGATCAACGCCGTAAAGGAAGCTATCACTGACAGTCTGCGTAAGAATGACAAGGTTACGCTGGTCGGCTTTGGTACGTTCGCCGTGTCGCAGCGGCGCGCACGCCGTGGTCATAACCCATACACCGCTGAACGGATCAGGATCCCGGCTACAAAGACGGTCAGGTTCAGCGCCGGGAAGCAGCTCAAGGAAGCCGTCAACAAAAGAAAGAAGTAACAGTCCGCAATGGCCGCGGCGCTGAATCGGCACGTCTTCGCATACCGTTTCCCGCTCTGTTCGATCATCTCCCACCAACGCAGGCTTCTCTTAATAACCCGCATCAACCCGCGGTTGAGTGCACTAAAAGGTGCGCATCTGAACTGAAAGGTTAATTTCCCGTACTTTCTTTCGCTTCAGTTCCGCATAAGCCTCGCTATTTGCAAATTTACACAATCGCTCAATCGTGGAATGGTGGTTGCGAACTGATGAGAGTCGCGAGCGAACTGCCGTGCGTTAGAATCGAAAAAGGTGTTCTCAATGTATGCAGTTGGTGTTATGCTGAACGTGGAAAAGGGAACGCCGGAGATTAAGTAGGACTCAGTCGTATGAAGAAAGCTTTTCTGATACTTATACTCTCACTCTTTGGCGCGGCTGGCGTTTTGCCCGCTCCTGGAAGCAGTTCCGCAGTGTTTGCGCAGAGGAAGGACAAAGACGACAAGAAGAATCCGGCCGGGCCGCCGGTCGTTAGGCCCAAGGGTGGGCAGGACAGAGGAAAGGAACCTCCGCCCAAGAAAGACAAGAAGCCCAACTAGCCTTCACGCCTGTCTCATTTGAAGCTCGCGAGCGCTTCACTCTCATCCGAAAAAATCTCGAATACACCGTCGAGCTTGGAAATTGCGAGGATGTTCCTCACCGATTGGGAAGGTGACAAGAGTTTTACGTGTCCCTTCTGTTTGAGAACCGAACGGTAGGATTTGATCAGGCTGCCAACTCCTGTGCTGCTGATGTAAGTGACACTTCGCAGATCAAGCAAGAAGTCAATCTCATTCTCCTCAACGAACCTTTGAACCATCTCGTAGAGTTGATCAGCGTTATCGCCGGGATCAAGCCGCCCAGTTATCTTGATGATGCGAACTGAGTCCGTTTTTCTGCTGATGACTTTAGTAGGCCGTCGTATCATATCAAAAGCTCGTGCCTGAGTCGCAAGCAGGCGGGCCAAAAATCAGTGGGCGCTACTGGACTCGAACCAGTGACCCCTGCGGTGTGAACACAGTGCTCTACCGACTGAGCTAAGCGCCCTTTTGAGGAAAAAGAGATTAGCAGATGGCGCCTGGGAATTCCACCGCTGTCGGCCTGTCCGCCCACTTGATTGTTGAGTTAAACGTCGAGGTTGCGCTTGCAGAGTCTCGAGAAAGTGTCATTGGTCGTATCTTCGCTGAGCTCAAAACCAAAACGGCACGGAGTTGTTGAAAATCGTGATAACGAACACGACGTTTGTACCCGACGGGCCCAGATTAAGCCCCCCTTTAGCAAGCACCCAATCGGTGGAACCATCCTTCTCGATAGCCTTCGGGTGATACGTCAGACCGTTGATCACCACAACAGAGGCAGTTGAGAGATTCTGGCCAAACACCCACAGCTTCTTTGTTCCCTTCGCCTTCACACCGGCAATGACCGGTAACAGCGAGCCGCCGCCGCTGCTTGCCTGAATGAATATCGAAAGCCATTTCGAATCTGTCCGAACCGGTAAACTCGTGTCGGATACTTGCACAGCGAATGTGTACGTGCCGGTGGACGCAGGGATGCCACCTATCGCGCCACTCCCGGACATATCCAAACCTGGAGGCAGTGCGCCTCCAACCAGGCTCCAGCGATACGGGGACGTTCCCCCTGTTGCAGTGAGCGACGCACTGTAGTTCTGTCCGGTGACCCCTGAATTCATCGCCGCAGTCGCAATGCTCAACGCGGCACTTCCGCCGCCTCCCCCACCTCCGCCTCCACCAGTGCCGCCACCTCCGCCGCCACCGCTCCCGGAGGGATAGATGGCAAGAACGCCGGCCTTATCATCGGCGCCAAGGGTCGCATCGCGACCATTCCCGTGAGCACTGGCCCACATGATTGCGGAGGGATCAGTCGGATGAGCAAGCCCTATCGAATGCCCTAACTCGTGGCAGGTTACTTCCGCCAGATTTGCGGAGTTCCCCAGAAAGCAATCCAATCCTTTATTGAATATGGTGTCCGCTTCGAGCAGTCGGTTGAAACTGATTCCGCCTACGATCTTCGACTCGTTCGTGTAACTGATCGAAGTCAGCGCCACAACTCCGGAGCAGCCTATCGGCGCATCCAATTGACCCAGGCAATCGCCAAATGAAATGGTGTTGACATTGTCTATGACGATGCCGCAAGCGCCCGTCTGGCCGGCAGTCTGAAGGTGAATTGAGGCTCCGCTCTGATTCGGCCAGGCAGACATCGCGCGCGCAACCTCCGCTGCTCCTCCTCCGGCTACCGGACACGCATTAGGATTTACAAAGTAGGAAATTGGCTGACCCGAGTCTGCTTCCATCCACCTAACACCGCCTGACATGAAAACATAATCCGGCTTGAAGCCGCGACCCTCCTTCTTCGTGCGCGCATACTCTGTCGGAACCGGCACCAGAGGCTCGCCGGCCCGCGAGGCATCGATCTCTGCTACCCTAGCCGCTTCCTCGGTCAACGTCCGTCGAATCTTCTTTATGTAGGAATGAAAGGGTGCGCGATTTGTGATCTCACCTACGGAAGTGCGCGCGAGAAGCTCGACGTCTTGTGCATCGGCCGAGCGCTCTATGAATTCCTTTGTAGACGCATCCGCGACGATAGAAAACTTACCCATAAAGGTATGCGCCGCGTGAAGGCTTCCGTCGGGTCCGGTATTCAGATACAACAGAACGCGTTCGCCCGGCGTAAAGGCCGGTTGTCCAAACACGCGCACTCCCGAAGCACCGGCCTCGCCACCGAGTTGCTTGAGGACGATCGTGCCTTCGGACAGCTCTCCCTTTAGAACGCGATCAGCTCGCACTTCCACATAAGTCCATACCATCGAATGCGTATCGTCCCAGGCACTCATTGTCGAAGCTACTCTACCGGTGACTATCGCTCGCGAATTGACGATCAACTCGGTGTCGGACAGCATGACAACTGTTGTTGCCCCTGCGCGGAATGTTGGAATTAGTAGAAGTGCAAGGAGAAGAAGAGAGCGGGTTGGTATCCTGGGGAACTGCTTCATTTTCCAAACCTTTCAGCTCGAGCGCGAAGCCCAAAGCGGCTGGCTACCATCCAGACGCAATCCACTGAGGCGCTATCGCACGCATAAACTACAAGCAAAACACCTCGGGGGTTCGAAGAGGGGCTGCCGATTAAGAATCGATCTTTCGCTCAGGCGCGCATTGAACCACAGGCACGATCGACTGTCAAGAATGTTGTTCTATTTGTGCCACTCTTTCATGAAATATGAGGTAGGACTCATGAAAATCATTGATGCGGCGCTCTGGCGGCGCCGGATTTTGGGCAGAATTACTGCGCGCCGTGGAACGGCGCCAAACGGCCCATTGATCGATGCACGATCTAACGGCGGCTTTATCAGGAAGTCGATCGGCGGAAACCAAAGGGGGGAGAAAGGCCTGATAGAAGTTTAGAAGTTTAAGCCGGGCGGGGTCCTTCTCTCCGCTCGTCCTCGCGAGGTCTGCGATCATCATCACGATACTTGCGATCATCATCACGATACTTGCGATCATCATCACGATACTTGCGATCGTTATCACGGTAATTCCGATCATCAAGCTCGTGCGGATCGTCACCACGCATTCCTGTCTTGAAGTGCCGGATGCCTTCGCCAAGCCCTTTAGCGACTTCCGGTATCCGGCGCGCGCCGAAGAGAACTATGATTATCAACGCGATGATTAACAGCTCGGGCATTCCAAGACCCATCATTTTGTTGACTCCTTTATTACAAGTCTTTGTCGAGGTGATTCTAGACCTCGTTTCCTAAAGGTGTCAAACACAAGCGCTGAAATCAATCCATGGGATAAAAGACTTCCAAGTGAGCAAGACCGTTGGAAGTCGTTCCGAGCGATCTGGTGAGTTTCTTGCTTTTTTGTCGAGCCAGCCGCTATCATGCGTCGCGCATACGGAACCGAACCCCTTGTGACGGACCGGTCGCAACGCGCTTAAAACTAACTGTCAGGGTAAGCTCCAGATCGACATCGAATTTTTCGCCGCTCGTTAATCGCGGGGAATAGACACCCTCAATATGACGCTCGAATGTCCGAAGTGTAAGTCTCCCGTCGCGCGCAATGGACAACGCTTTTGTTATCGATGCGGTCACGATCTGGGTGCCTACTATGAATCGCTGAAGATGGAGTCCGGGCAGAGCGGTGCGGTTGACACTGATGTCGCCCTGCCTGAAGACCCACCCCGGCGAGAGCTCCCTGCGGGAACCGTCATCTTAGAACCAAACGCGTTCGACGTGGGAAAAGCACCGGAGGCGCAGCCCAGGGCCAATCTCAAAATCCTTCTTCCAACCGGCGATGCCTTCGATCGCGAAGTCGACGGAGAAGAAACGCAGATCGGAAAAGGACCACGCAACGATCTGGTCATAGCCGACCCATCAGTCTCGACCGCGCACTCCGTACTGCGCCGCGGAAAGGAAGGCTACACGATCGCCGATCTCGGAAGTCGCAACGGGACGTTCGTCAACGGCGAACGGGTTACGAGTCCGCGGAGGCTTACTCACGGCGATCTGATTGGGATGGGGCTCTCGAAGCTGACGTTTCGACTCGCCGATCATAGCGAGACTGGCTCCATTGATCTCGACGAATTGACGACCGCATCGACGAGCGCGAGTCCCCCGCCGTTGACCGAAGATTCGCTCGCATCGGCCGTCATCAAAGACGGACTTGTTCCGCAAATAGATCTCGATCGCGCTCGCAACACAGGAAAAGGTCGCAGGCTCGTTCGAGCCCTTGTCGAGGATCATCTTGCAACTGAAGAGAAGTTGCGCGATTTGATGAGCCGTACTTTTGCGATCCCAGCCATAGACCTGGAGACCGCGCAACTTGATGAGAGTGTGATTGCTGAGTTCCCACCGCGCCTTGCCGCTGAGCACAGTATCATTGGAGTCGCCAAAGAGGGTAATTCGCTCATCATGGCGGTCGCCGACCCCACAGACAGCGATGTTATCGAGGAAGTCACGAATCAGGTTCAGCAGTTGGTTCGCAGCCCCTGGGCCCTCTCAGTCATCCTCCGCCTAGCTACTATGTCGCAGATACGCCAGCACGTAAGCCGCCATTACGGTCCAAGACTAATAGGCGTGCTGCCCACCGGCGAAAAGCTCGAGTATCTGATCGACAAGAACGAGGTTGGAATAGGCAAGGCCTCTCACAACCAGATCATGCTGACGGATCCGACCGTGAGCAACACACACGCAATCGTGATAGCAAGGGAAGGGGGGTACAGCATCGTCGATCTAGGCAGCCGCAACGGCACCTTCGTTAACGGGGAACGCCTGGGCTCTAAAGCAAGAACCTTGCGGCACGGCGAGAAGATTCAGTTGGGGAAGACCGTGCTGACTTTCAGAAACCCGGGAGAGACGGCGGCAAATGTCACGGCGGTGCTTTCCGAGGAAGCCTTGCAGGAGGTGAGACGACGGTCCGGAGTGATGGACTCGGCACCTGAAGAGAAACTTCCCGGGGCCGTTCCCGTCCCGTTACCAACCTCGAACCGATCCGATCAAACCCCTCTAAGCCCTGAGGGAAGCGCTGTCGTGGACGGGCTCGCGGCTGAAGATGACAAGGACGGCAAGAAAAAAAAGAAAAAAAAGAAAAAGAAGGACAAAGATGACCGCCTCAGGGCTGCGTATGTTAGCGCGGGCGGTCGAATCTTCGCGGCTGTAGTGAGTGTCGCGCTGACAGTAGCGCTTACGTTATACCTGACGCGTGGAGGGCTTTCACCGAGCAAAGAAGAGGTCAAGATCAGTAAGAAGGGTCACGCTAAGCTGAAAGTTCCGAAGGCCGGCTCGGGAACACCGTTCCAGGGCGGCACATTCGAGTCTTCCGGTGTTGTTCAGGTTCCCGGGACCGACGCCGTTCTTTTCGTGGATGACACGAAACTGAATGAGATTCTCTGGATGCGGGTTGACGAATCGGGTAAGCAGAACGGCCCGGTAAAATCGATTACCCTGGGCGCGAGCGTCGCGGATCTCGAGGGTATTACCTACGGTAACGGCTACTACTACGTCGCCGGTTCTCAATCCGCTCAGAAGGATGGAGAGCAAAACGCGATCGCGCGATTCAAATTCGACGCCGGCACCCAGACAATCACAGACATGGAGTTGGTGACCAATTTCAGAGACTTCCTGGTGAGCAATCTTCCGGAATTGAAGGGCGAAGGCGCGAAGGACGGAAAGGACGGAGGTCTCAACATTGAAGGCGTGGCTTGGGATCCGAAGCGAAACCGGCTCTTGCTCGGTTTACGATCACCGCAGGTTAGCGGCAACGCGTTGATCATACCCCTCGTGTTTCAGAACCCAAACGGTCCCTTCTCAGCCGACAACCTAAAGGTCGCCGACTCCCACTCGATTCAACTTCCTCTCGAGGGTCTGGGAATTCGCGACTTCCAATTCGATAGCCATCTCGACGCATTTCTAATCATCTCTGGGGCGCCGGAGCATCACGATAAGAAACTTGGCTTCAAGCTCTGGCAATGGAACGGCGAGGCTACGTCCACGGACTCCGGCCTTCAGGCGCTGACGGATCTCGATCTGCAAATGAAGCCGGAAGGAGTCACTCATTTTGATTTCGGAGGGCACGATTTCGTCTTCATCGTCGGGGACGCCGGGGTCTACACGAAGCTTGATCTCACTGAATCAGATTAGAGCAGGGACCCGTCGCTCGACCGAGAAAAGTATTGCAAGTGCCCATCCTTTCTACTAACATTCCGTTTATCCCCCGCTTGTTACAGACATTTGTCTAGTAACCCAAAGAGCCTGCTCCCTCAACGCGCTCGATTATTTGAAGGACTTCCTTCAAATGCACTCGTGAATATGCCGCCGATTGACGTTGATTGCTCAAGAGCGTCAACTTTTTCTCTTCAAAGCGAGGGCGCCTTAGGCCCTTGACTGGATTACCATGCCGCTGAGCCTCACACCGAAGCGGGCCGCCAGGATTCTCATCATCAACGATGAGTCCGCCAAATTCTCGGTGCTCAAATCGCTGCTAGCGAGGTCGCGCAATTGGAAGACAGCGACCGGCGCGTTAGAGGGCATCGATAGTCTCAACACCAATGTTGACGCTTACGTCGCTACTCGCGCGATAAGGTCGATCGCTGGTCATAACATCACATGAAGCTCTCTTTCACAAAACCAATGTTCTTCGATCACGCGGCCAACTCGCGAGGCGCGCGAGGTTGCACGATCATCAACAAGCTCGGAATCCTCGCTCAGTCGTCCTCTGATTTGAACACTGCGTTGCGTTGCGCCGCCGATGAGGTTGGCGCTGAACTCGGGCTGGAACGAGTCGCGATCCTTCTGCAGCACGAGGGCGGGTTTCGGCGGGCCGGCGATTTTTGCGCGCAGAAGATCGGGCCAGTCGAGAGAGAGAAGCTTCGTCAGCTTGATTCTGAAATTACAAACGGCCTGAGTTCACAGTTCGACATGACCGAAATAACGAATGCCGCCTCTGACGAACGAGTAAAGCGGCTCCTGAAGAACGCGGCGAATCACGCGCACCGGCCGGAAGTCAAAGCAATCTTGATTGTGCCGTTGGTCATAAACTCGCAAACTGCGGGAGCGGTTCTTCTCTATCAACGCGGCAGACAGCATTGGTCGGAGGAGGATAAGCACCTCGCTCAAGCTGTTGCTTCAACTCTCGCTTTGACAGTGCATCACTTCAAATCGCAAGAGAGAGCTACCAGCGCGTCCGATCGCGAAGCGCTCACGAATCAACTGCTGACGGCCATCAGAAATGCAGTGGGCGTCGATGAGATTCTCAAGGTCGCCGTAGACGGAATAGGCAAGACGCTGAAGGTTACCCGGGTGGCGATTTACATGCACAACGGATCCCCGGAACCCGATAAGTGCGACTTCACCGCGCGCTCAGAATACCGCGAAAGCGTTTTGGTCCCGAGCCTGATCAATGCGGAGTTGGACCTTCAGGGAAGTCCGCTTCTCGAGCGCGTGCTCGGGGGCGAGGTCATCGATGTTCCGGACACCAATCAGAGTGATCCGATTATGCGCGCGATCAGCGTAAGGCTTGGTGTGCGCGCAATGGCGCTGGCTCCGATCAGATATAACGGACAGACCGTCGCGATGATGTCACTGGAGCAGTTCGACCATCCGCATGTGTTCTCGCAAACAGAGATGATGCTACTTGAGGTAGCCACCGAGCAGATTGCCGTAGCCTTGTATCAGGCTGAGCTCTATCGGGAAGCGCGCGATGCTGCGCGTCGCGATGCGCTTATCAGCAAGATCAGCTCGGCTATTCACAGCTCGCTGGACTCGGGCGCGGTTCTCCAGGCTATCGTGAGCGAACTCGGCGCCGCTCTATCAGTCTGTCGCTGCCGGCTGGCATTGCTAACAAATCCGCTGCCCGAGATGGTGCCGATCACTAACGAATACGTCGCCGAATGCTGCGCAAGTCGACCTGCAATGTTGCGCGAGATTCGGACGGTCAACAATCCGTTTCTACAATCGGTCCTTGCGCAGGAAGATCCGGTGTCGGCCAGCGATCCGGCGAATGATCCAATCTTCGCTCCACTCCGGAGACGGGTTGAAGCGGGAAGCGTCAAAGCAATTCTCACTACCGCGATACGGCTTGATGGCAGGCCGATCGGTATCTTGAGCCTTCACCATTGCGAGCAACCTCACGCGTGGACGCAGTGGGAGGCCGATCTACTCAAATCGGTTGCAAACCAGGCAGCGGTAGCAATACGACAGGCAGAGCTCTACCGGGAGGTGCGCGAATTCGCCAAGCGCGCTTCGCTCGTCAACGAGATTGTCGGGTCGATTCGCGGCTCGCTGGATTTGAAGGAGATACTGCAGGTCGCGGTTGAAGAAGTTGGCCGAGCGCTCGGAGCCAATCGCACATACTTTCGCAACCTGAGTGGCAGTGACAACGTTATCGTTGCCGAGAGCCTTACCGACCCGAGCCTCTCCCTCAGCCATATCGCGACGTCGTTTGACGACTACATTACAAACTATCTGATCGAGAACCGCCGGACTCTTGTAATTGACGATGTTCGTTCTTTCGCCGCGGCATATCCTGATCTCGCCTCCACCGTGCGAATCTGGCAGATCGAGCCGGTCAACCGTTCTCAGATAGTCTGTCCGATATTTGTCAATGGTTCGTATTGGGGTGGGCTTTCGATTGGGCAGACTGACCGGGTTCGCAAATGGACAGCGAGCGAGATAGCGCTGGTTGAGATGGTCGCCGGCCAGGTTGAAGTCGCGGTCAGCCATAGCAATCTTTTTCAAGAGACCAAACAATCCGCCGAACGAGAGGCGCTCATCAGTCACATCATCCACGGCGTCAATCAATCAAACCGTGTGGACGAAATTCTCCCGATCGCAGCGCGCGAGCTTGGCACGTATCTGGCTGCCGACAAGATTCTGGTCACGGATTTCAACCAACACACCGCGCATTGGATAACGGAGTGCCAGTACAGTGAAGGTACGGTGTGCAACCCCGAGAGAGCGTATCGGCAGGAAGATGTCGCTGGTTTTTTTGAGCTCGCAGAGAATGGTTTTATCGTCTGCAACGACACCGAAACGGACCCGCGCCTCGATGGCCAGCTTCAGTCTCTACTGCGCGCCGCCGGCACTCGCTCATTCATCACTGTGCCGGTCTTGTACCGGAAAGATACGCGGTTCATGATCAGCGCCGTGATGAAGTCGGCCGCGCGCAAATGGACCGAGGACGAAGTCGGGGTCGTGCGCGCAGTGGCGAGTCAGGTCGTCATAGCGCTTGAACGCGCGGAACTCTTCGAGCTGGTGTCACGCGCAAAGCTTGAGTGGGAAGCAACCTTCGATGCGTTGAACGACGGGATACTCATTTTCGATCAGGACGGCACGCTCAAGCGAGTCAACGAAGCCGGCGCCGCATATGAAGGGTCGAATGTTCAAGAGTTGATTGGTCGGCGTTGCTGTACTCTGCTTCAGGGCGTTGAAGGTGAAACCTGTCGCGTGGCTCAAGTCATAAGAACGGGCCGACCGGCCACCTTTGAACTCCTTCCGGAGCGGTTGGAGCGGCCGGTCCTGGTTACAATCTCGCCTCTCGCAAATGGCTCTGGGAGCCATCCTCAAGGCCACCACGCGGATGAGAACGATGGGAGCAACCCTAACAACAACGGCCATTATGCGAGCCCGCATGGCGCGGTTTGCATTGTAAGAGATCTGTCAGAACTCCGAGCCGCCGAAGCGGTCGCACGCGAGCAGCGCAGTTATCTAGTCAAGCTGATTGAGCACGCGAATGATGCGATTCTCGCGTTCTCGACCGAGGGCCGATTGATCTGGTTCAACGAGCAGCTAGCCAAGCAATCCGGTTATTCGCGCGCGGAGCTCGAAGCGGGCGATTATCGGCTGTTCGTCTTCGGAGATCAAAAGAAACTAGCCGTCGAGCGATTCACACGCGCGCTTGGAGGCGAAGCGCAGACCTACGAAATGAATGTGGTCAGAAAGAGCGGCGAGAACCGGCTTCTGCTTATCACCTACACGCCTATTTACGACGAAGGCCGCGTGACCAGCATTCTATCGATAGCTAGAGACATCACTGAAGAACGAACAACCCGCGAGCGCGCCGCGCAAGCCGACAAGCTTCGCGCTCTCGGGCAACTCGCGGCCGGAGTTGCGCACAACTTCAACAACATACTCGCCGCCATTCTTGGTCACGCTCAACTCATCAGGCGCGACTGCAGGGAGGAAGGCATTCTAGCGCGCATGGACATCATTGAACACGCGGCGCTTGACGGCGCTCAAACCGTACGACGCATTCAGGCGTTCGGCGCGCAGAAGAAGGAGTCTGCAAACGATGAGGTAGAAATAAATCAGCTTGTCCAGGATTCAACAAATCTCACGCGGGCGAGATGGTTCGATGAAGCTCAGGCTCGTGGCCTGCATTACGAGGTCAAGTTTGATTTTGAATCGGAGACGCCGATCCCGGGTTCAGCCTCTGAGCTGCGCGAAGTGTTTGTAAACATCATTCTCAATGCGCTGGATGCGATGCCCCAGGGAGGACGTTTGCACATCGCGACCGAACCGCGAGGTGACTTCGCGCATGTGAGTTTCACCGACGACGGGATCGGAATGACTGCCGAGCTGTGCGATCGGATATTCGAGCCATTCTTTACTACCAAGGGCGCCAATGGAACGGGCCTCGGGCTCGCAGTAAGCCACAGCATAGTCGAGCGCCACGGCGGCCGCATCGAGGTCGTCAGCAGCCCGGGGCAGGGCACAACCTTCACAGTCAGCCTGCCGATGGTCAACGGGATCCATCAATCCCCGCCTCGAGCGAACTTAACTCGTTCAAGGACGGCAAGTGTGCTCGTAGTTGATGACGATCAGCGAGTCCGCGAGGCGCTTGTGGGAATGTTGAACTCGTCGGGACACCGCACGGATCACGCGGGCAGCGGTCGCGAGGCGCTGGAGAAACTCGAACGCGAACAGTTCGATCTGGTGTTCACCGATCTATCGATGCCTGAAATGGACGGCTGGGCGGTAGCCGGAGAAGTGCGCCGCCGGTGGCCGGATGTGAAAGTTGTATTGATAACCGGCCACGCCGTTTCGCCTGAGACGGTCGACAATAATCGCGATCTTGTAAGTGAAGTGATGCTCAAACCAATCCGCTTCGACGACCTGAGCTCGACGATGAGCCAGGTCTTCTCGTAAGACTCCTTTCCATGTTTGCGCGGATCTCTGTAGGGAGATAGAATGCGGCCAGACTGGAAGAGCTTCTTAACAAGAAGCTCTCTCACAACAGCAGAGTGATGAGGATGCTGGGCTTCTCGCTGACGGAGGATTTGTAATGAACTCTTTCGTGAGAATCATGCTCTTTGCAGCAGCGCTATCGATTTCTCTAACAGCATCTGCGCCGGCACGCTCGGGATCTCAGAACAGTCAGAGCAAGGAACCCACCGGCTCAATCTCGGGGCGCGTTATGCTCGGGGACAAACCAGCGCCGCGTGTTGCGGTACTGCTGACGCCATCCGAGTTCACGCCCTTCTCACCCAGGCTGCCACAAGCGACCACCGACGATGACGGACACTTTCAACTAACCAATGTGGCCGCAGGTAACTATCTCTTGCAGACCTTCACACCCGCGTTTGTCGCTTCCGGCAGCGACTTTCGCGGTCGGCCCGGAAAAATCATCAATCTCTCTGAAGGAGAAGCCGTCGAAGGAGTCGAAATCGCTCTTACGCGCGGCGGAGTGATTACCGGCAAGATAACCGACGCTGAGGGACAGCCGCTCATTCAAGAGAATGTTCGCCTGACCAGTGTAAACGAACGAGGCCAGAAGCAGGGTGTGAATTTGCCTTACTGGTTCATGCTGGCGACTGACGACCGGGGCGTTTATCGCCTGTTCGGTGTTCCGGCCGGTCGTTACATAGTGAGCGTAGGAGTGGATAGCAAATCGGGTTACCTCAGGCCGGGGATTGGGAACAATTATTATTCCCTCACGTATCATCCCGATGCCACCGACGATTCAAAAGCGACGGTGATTGAAGTCTCAGCCGGCGGCGAAGCTGGCGGCATCGACATTCTGGTTGGGCGCGCTTCTAAAAGTTATTCCGCTACCGGGCGAATCGTCGACGATGCGGGCAAGCCCGTCACCGGACTAAACCTGGGGTACGGCTCGCTTCAGCCTGACGGAACGAACTTCTCGTCGTACTTTCCGTCTGGCGCCGCTGCCAATTCGAAGGGCGAGTTTCGCCTCGAAGGTATCGTACCTGGCAGGTATGCCGTTTTCGCTTTCCCGATTGAGCAAAGTGACTGGTACTGCGACCCTGTCGCGTTTCAAGTAACTGATGCGGATGTCAGCGGGCTCGAGATCAAAATGCATCACGGCTCATCAGTGAGTGGAGTAGTGTCGTTTGACGCTCCCGATCAGGAAGGAGTACCCAAGCTCTCCGAGTTACGACTGGGCGTCCAGATTGAATCGGAATCTCTAACCTCGCCTCGGTCCGGTCAACTCAACGTAGGACCAGACGGCAGCTTTCGCTCAGCAGGCCTTCAACCTGGAAAGATTCGCTTCTATGTTGAGATGTATCCGGTGCCGAAAGGCTTGTCCATGTTGCGAGTCGAGCGCGATGGAGCCGAACAACCCAACGGCGTCGAGATCAGAAGCGGCGAACAAATCTCGGGTCTCAAGATTGTTCTCGGTTATGGTAGCGGAGTCATCAGGGGCACCGTGAAGGTTGAAGGCGGCACGCTGCCTGCAAGCTCACGGCTTATGGTTCAATGCGTTCGAAACGACGGCGCTAACAGGCAACTTCGCTACATCCAGCCGGTCTTTCCCGACATTCGAGGCCGATTCGCAATCGAAGGACTGTTTCCTGGCGAGTACGCACTTACCGCCGTCGCTGCTGTAGCAACAGGCGCAGGGACGCCGTCGCAACCAAAGTTCGCCAGACAAACCGTCTCGGTTAATAACGGATCAGAAACTGAGGTCACTCTGGTTATCGATCTGACTGAAAACAAGCAGCAGTAGCAGATCCAACGCTCGACCTTTGTTTTAGAGGAGCAGGATGAACAAGCGCACTCTCATCGCGCTGACCTTGTTCGCTGCAAGTGTCATGTTTTCAACTCCGCGGGCCGAAACGCACGGACAGAACTCCACCACTACAAAAATCACCGAGCACAGCTCGACCTCGATCACCGGGCGCGTCGTCAATGAATCCGGGCAGCCTGTCCCGAATGCAATCGTCAGCGTTTTCGGCGTCGGCACTCAGCGACCCGAGCGCCGCAATACGAACACCGTTGAGGATGGTACGTTTCGCGCGGACGACCTTCCGCGTGGAGTTTATGCGGTTTCTGCTCGAGCCCCCGGCTATGTATTCGCCCCCGACACAAGCGAGCCGGTTTACTATAAACCGGGCGATTCCGTTACGCTCAGAGTCCAAAAGGGTGGCGTAATCACCGGCGCTGTGACCGACATGTCGGGCGAGCCGGTTGTAGGTATCAGAGTCAGCGCAGTTCCCCATCGAGATTCGGAAGGTCATCCATCTCTGGGGTTGGGCGCCGGAATTCCGACATACACCGATGATCGTGGAATATACCGGCTGTTCGGATTGTCCCCGGGCTTCTACCTCGTTGCGGCCGGAGCCAAGTTGCCTGGGTTTCCAATGGCATCCGCTTTTGACGATGACGCTCCCACTTTTTATCCGTCTTCTACTCGAGACACGGGAGCCGAAGTTGCGGTTCATTACAATGATGAATCGACCGGCATCAACATTCGCTATCGCGGAGATCGTGGTTTTGCGGTGAGTGGTTTTATCCTTGGCATTGATAATCAAAGAGGCGGCGTTGAGGTGCGCCTAATTCGAGCTTCTAGCGGGGTGATCGAAGGTCTGACCAACACACAGTTACGAGGTAAGGACAATTCTTTCGCGTTCTACGGCGTATCCGAAGGCGACTACTACACCATCGCGCAGAGATATTCGAACGGTACTGACGATGGCGCGCGCTCACTTCCGATTCCAGTAAAGGTCAGGAATCAGCCGATCGCTGGAGTCGAAATCACTCTCAATAGTCTGAGCTCGATCTCCGGGCGGCTGATTGTCGATTCGCCCGTTACTGATTCCCCCGCTCCCAAAGATAAGAGCGCCGGGTGTGATACGACACGGACTCCTTCTGTTGAAGAGGCGCTCATCAGCCCGCGACGCGATCAAGAAGAAGATGCAAGGGCGTTATCTTTTATGAGCCTTCCAATCATGAGTCTTCCAACCGGCTCGATGGGCGCGCCTAACGACAAAGGGGAGTTTCTGCTTCAGAGAATCGAGGCCGGGCATTATCGAATCGAGACCAGGATGCTGCATGAGTCATGGTACGTTCGCGCGGTCACAATTTCCGCGACGGCTCGAACCATAACCACCGTTGACGCGGGGCGAAACGGTTTCCCGGTTAAAGCTGGCGAGCGAGTGAATGGTCTCACCGTCGCAGTGGCGGAGGGCGCAGCCTCATTGCACGGAAGCGTAGTTGCCCAGAAAGAAGGAGCTGCGCTCCCCGAACGCTTGCGCGTCCATTTGATTCCCGCCGAGAAGGAACTCGCCGATGACACCCTGAGGTTCGCCGAAACCGCAGTTCAAAGCGACGGCTCATTTACGCTCAACAACCTGGCGCCCGGCCGCTACTGGCTATTGACCACCCAGGCTCCACCCGAGGAGGCCAGCGAGCGATCGCCGAGACCGATCGCCTGGAAGGCGAGTTCGCGAACAAGCCTTCGCCGTGACGGCGAGGCGTCAAATCTGACTCTGGACCTGAAGCCATGCCAGCGTATTACGGACTACAAACTTCGATACGCGCCTAAGAGGGAATCGGCGAAACCAGGAAGGGATTGACCGACACTCGCCGCGACCACTTGCCCGGTGCGCGGCTGGTCGATAGTATCTCTTATCGTGAGCCCAATCCAAGTTTCTGAATCGGAGGACCTGCAAGAATGATTTTCAGAAAGACGCTTCTCTTAGTTGCTGCGCTGTGTCTTGTGGCGACCGCGTTCGCTCAAGACAATCGCGGTACCGCGGATGTTACGATCAAAGGCAAGAAGATATCGATTGACTATGGTCGGCCACACCTGGGAAGTCACGGCATGTCGGAACTCCCTTCTGGCGGTGTTTGGCGGCTGGGGATGAACGAGGCAACTCGCATCGAGACCGCGGGTGACCTCAGCGCCGGCGGTCAGTCGGTAAAGGCGGGAAAGTATACGCTGTGGGTTAAGAAGACCGGCGAGAGCTGGACCCTGGCGTTTAATCCAAAAACCCAGGCAGCAAACGGCAAACCTTTATGGGGAGCGCCACCTCAGGTTGGAGGCTTTGTCGCAGAGTTCCCCCTGAAGCTTGAGAAGGCAAAGGACTCAGCGGATCAGGTGACTATCTCGCTCGCGGAGGCCAAAGGAAAAGGCTGGATCAAGATTCAATGGGGCGCCGACATTTTGAGCGGCTCGTTCGACGTGAAGTAAGCCTGATCACCAGGCTCTACAAAAAAGAAGGGGCTACCGACCCGTTCGGCAGCCCTTTCTTTATTCCATCAATACCTGACTCGCTCGACCAGGCCACTCGTCCTGGCACTACTGCTTCGATGCCGGGGCTTCGCGCGTCACGCTCTGCCCATCCACCGTGAAATCGAAAAACGCATTCATCATCTCGTCCCAGGTTTGCTCACCGAATCTGACTTCCTTCGTAGGATCCGGATTGCGCGGGTTCCTGGACGAGTTATCGTAGTGCGCGACAGCTTCGATACGAGTGCCTTTTGGTATCGCGAGCGGGTTGACCGGATAATAGTAGACCTGCCAGTTGAAGCTGTACCGCGGAACCGACAGCAGTATTTCCGATTTCCCATCCGGGTAGATCGCACGATAAGTGATGTCTCTCCCGCGCAGATGCATATGGGGCATGAAACTGATGATGTGCGAGTCCTGTTCGAACTCGTAGACAGACTTCACTTCATAGTTAGGATCACCAGGTGGAATTCTAAACTTGATATCGAACGCGGCTTTCGTCGTAACAATCTTACTTACTGGACCCTTGCTGAAGATCAACCCCACAACCGAACGGTCCTTAGCCTCTTTCCCGTTTGGTGTGTAGTGCATCTGAAAGATCAACTGCGATCCCGCTTTGATCAGCTTCGCCTCCCCGGGTTTCGCCACGAACGGAGTTTGCCCCGGTGAAAGGGCCCCAAGGATGCCGTCTCCGATGTTGAACTTCTGCGCCTGGCCTCGCTGTCGTGCTTGATCTCGTGGATCGCGCACATACACTACGATGTGGTGCACGACTGAGAGATTTCCCGCGCGAGCTTCGAGAGCTTGAATGTAACGGTCTTCCTTAAAGTTTGTCGGCACGGCGAAGTATTGATAAGGCACTGAGCCTTCCGCCGGCACGCTGAATTCCGCCGGCATCTGAAACACCATATCGGGCTCGCCAATCTGCCACCCGCTCGCGAGCTTTGGAAGCGGCGGCAGATCCCTGGGATTTCCCTCCTGTGCTCCGCCATCAATCCATGAAACGATCGCATCGACTTCCTTCTGAGTCAGCCTCCGATCGTTTTCCCATTTGCCGTAATGTGAGTCCAGATGCCAGGGCGGCATCTCACGCGTGGCGACCTTCTCGCGGATGGATTTCGCCCAGGGTCGAACGTCTTTGTAGGTAATCAGCGACATCGGCGCGATCTCGCCAGGCCGGTGACAGGCAACGCAGTTCTTGTAAAAGATCGGCGCTACGTCTTTGGAAAACGTCATCGGCGGTTTGGTATTACCAAAAACGCTGTTCAAGCCAACGTAACCAGCTACAAGACAGCATACCGAGATTAACAAAACCAGCCGGGCCCTTTTCATTTTGTGCCTCCGGGAATAGCTTGATTCGATCCTGGATTCGTTCCAATTGATTTATTCGACCTGCGTCTTCGATCGGCGGGAGAATTCTATGGTCGAAACGCAGCCGAGTCAAACTAGACAGATTAGTGCTCACACACTAGCGAGTGAGCATATCGGGCAGGAGCTACACGATATGGAACAAGTGCGGGCTGGCTTCAATCTGACGGATCTGAGCTTTCGCAAAAAGTCAGAGCTTTTGTGATGTATCTAAATCGATCGTTGCCGACTGGTCAGTATGGAATGCGAGTTGCCGCGAAGCCGGTGAAACCAATTAATTCACAGGAGGGGTCCCATGTTGAAGAGAATCGCAGTAATAGCATTGGTCGTAGCTTTCATTTCGCTCGCTGCAGCTCCGGGAACACTCGCTTACACTCGTTGCCGCAGGGACGGCTCCGGTAGAACCGTCGCTTCAACCTACTATAGCCCCTACGGCTATCGAGGGGTCGCCAGCGAGCGCTACTATTCGCAGCCTTACTACTACAATGGTGGCAGCTCGCGGTATTACGGGCGGTATGATCGCAATAATCACTCGACACGCAACCTGGTTTTAACCGTAGTCGGACCGGCAGCGGTTGGCGCGGGTATCGGAGCGATCGCTGGCGGTGGCAAAGGCGCTGGTATCGGCGCGGCGATCGGCGGCGGAGGCGGTGCTCTGTTCTACCTGCTCAGGCACCACGGTCGCAGATACTGAGGATTGCCAGGGTCATTGAGATTTGAAGCGCGAAATCAACACGCCGGGCGCCAGGAGGCTCCCGGCGTTTTCTCTTTCGAGCACCTGGCTTGTGCTCACAGACCGGCCAACTGTAGACTTCCTGCCTGAGTTTTCAAGCACTCTGATCTAACGCAATGCTCCGAATAATCAACGTCGTCGGCGCCCGGCCTAACTTCATGAAGATAGCCCCGGTAATTGACGAGATGCGCCGGCGCCCGGCTCGAATCCAGTCTTTGCTCGTCCACACCGGTCAACACTACGACGAATCCATGAGCGATTCGTTTTTCGAAGACCTGCAGATTCCGAGACCCGACATAAACCTGGAAATCGGCTCGGGCTCTCACTCAGAGCAGACCGCCCGCATAATGATCGCCTTCGAGCGAGTCCTGCTGGAACACCCGGCCGACTGGGTCGTCGTCGTTGGCGACGTGAACTCGACGATGGCGGCAACAATTGTCGCCGCAAAGATGAACGTACGGATCACCCACGTTGAAGCCGGACTTCGCAGCCGCGATCGCACGATGCCTGAAGAAATAAACAGGGTGGTCACCGATTCACTTGCGGATTTACTGCTCGCGCCGTCCCGCGACGCGGTCGAGAATCTGCTTCGAGAAGGCGTCGCCCTCGAGAAGATTCGCTTCGTCGGAAATGTAATGATCGATACGCTCTTTCGTAACCTCGAGCAAGCGAGAGGCTCGCGCATTCTTGAACGTCTCAAGCTGCAACCCGGTAAGTTCTGCGCGATGACTATGCACCGGCCATCAAATGTGGATGACAAAGAAACGCTCTCCGGAATTCTGGACGCGCTCGAGACACTCGGCGAGCGTCTGCCGATTGTTTTTCCCGTCCACCCTCGCACACGAGATCGTCTTGAGCAGTTCGGGCTGGGTGAGCGCGTTCGAAGACAGGTTTCGCTTGTGTTGACTGAGCCGCTCGGCTATCTGGATTTCCTCCATCTTTACAGCAACAGCCGGCTGGTCCTCACCGACAGCGGTGGCATCCAGGAAGAAACCACCGTGCTCGGTATTCCGTGCCTGACGCTGAGGGAAAACACCGAACGACCTATCACGGTCACCGAGGGAACTAATAAACTCGTTGGCAACAACCCCGAGTCGATATTGCAAACGGCGCTTGCGGCGCTCGACCATTTTGCTTACGGGGACGCCCGTCCCGCCCGCGTGCCTGAGCTGTGGGATGGCCACGCCGCGGTTCGCATCGTCGATGCACTCGAACAAGCTAGCCCGAAATAGAAGACCGTAAATAGCGAACGATGAAACAAACACTCTGTTGAGTGGCTTAAGCAGCGCGATGAATACGCAGCAACCCAGATCGCAAACATTTTTCCCCGCGTCGCCATCCGGCCGTTTGACCGCGTTGTTTATTGTCGCAACGGCCGGAGTGGTTGTATCAGCCGGGCTGTGCGAAACCGGCGATTACAAATCCGCTTTGATAGTCGCGGGGATCACGTCAGGCGTCGGACTTCTCATATATTTGCCCATCTCGACTCAAAGCTTGCTGATCTGCTGGTTCGTAACAACACCGCTCGCGGCGTTTTACGTGAGGTTTCCTGCTAATCGATCGATCGTTACTTACGATCGGATCATCTTTGCGTCGCTCGCTTTCGCAGTGCTCTTAAGGTGGAGAGGGAGACAGATTGGCGGTGCTAAAAAAGCAACCGCGTGGCCGCGGCATTTTTCGATGTCGAAATTCGAAGTCGCCTGGGCTCTGCTTGCGCTGCTCGCGCTTGCAAGCGCACTGACCCGCGCAGGCAATGTCGCCTATGCCGCTCGGATGGCAGTGGACATATTCGTGCTTCCGCTGGTGGCTTTTCACATCGCCAGGAACTACTTTGACCTCCGGCGAGCGGGCAAACAGCTATTTCTTGTGTGTATAGCGCTGGCACTCTTTCTGTTTGTCATCGGGGCCTTCGAGTTCGCGACCGGGATTGATTTGTTTGCGTTCAAGGGCGCTGAAATAGTGCGAGAAGGCGAGCGCCGGGTGAACGGCCCATTCGCGACCGACTCTTCTTTTGCGGTGATTTGCCTGTTGCTGTTTGTTTTTCTGCAAGCCGCTCCACGAATGCTTCATCTGCGGCTGGATCGTGGCGCAAAGTTGGTTTACGCAGGCTCTGTGGTCGCCGCTGTGTTAGGAGCGCTGCTCCCGCTCTTCCGGGCGGTTGCGATCGCGCTGGTCGTCTGCTGGATTTTTTTGAGCTGGTCGGCGCGCGCAGGCAACAACGAGTCTTCGCGGCGGGTGGAACGAAGCCGCTCCCTTTTTCCGCGAATGCTGCCGGTCGTTATGTTGGTCGTGATGTCGATCGCACTCTTGGGATGGTTCACGGCTGCGGCCCCGTCGATCGCAGGAACCCGTCTGACTGATCCACGAACAGCCTTCGGGAGGTTGGCTACATGGGAAGCGGCGGTGGAGATCACGCTCGACAATCCTGTCTTCGGCGCCGGCCTCGGCAACTATCATGATTACTTTGACGCGACGCATTACTACGCGGACGAGCCTCCGGAGGAGGTTCTCGATACAAGGGCGGTTGACAGCCCGCACTCAAACGCGTTGTGGATCAGCTCGGAGCTTGGGCTCGCGGGATTTTTGCTGTACATCACCGCAAACGTCTATCTCTTTTTGATCGGCTGGCGCGCGTTCAAGAACGCAGGTGACCGGCGCCAGCGCGTAACCGCCTCGTGTTTTCTTGCGCTCGTCTCTGCATATTGGATCCCGGGATTGACCCTTTCGAGCGGCTACTATTCCGACTTGAATCTGTACTTCTTCTTCTTGATCGGGGCGTTGTCGGGTAGCTTTGTGCGTTCGAGAAGGGCCGCCCTCCCGAATAGTTCATTGATGGTTCCGGACTTCGGAGATTGAAACGACCCTTCACATTACGCGAGAAGATCGAAGGCATGACAATTCGAGAGCTTGCCGGTGAGGCTCTGCTGCGCACGCGCCGTCGACTCTCGCGCGCTCTTGGCTCGGCCGGCGACGATCCTGCGAAGACTCCTATCTCAGACGACGCTCTTCGATATTCACTCAAGGGCAAATCCAGCGCCGACGTAGCTAATAGAATTCGAGCGGGCGAGCTGTGTCTCACTCCCGGACTCCGCGACCTCGCGCACACCGTGGCAGCCATAAAGGAATTATTTCCCGATTCGATCGAGACCGCTCATAGCGAAGCCGAAGCGATTCTCGCGCACCGCATCAAGTTCTTCGATCGTGTTCACGATCTGGGCCGACAGATCGACTGGCACCGCGACCCATGTTCGGGTGTGAGCTGGCCGCCCGAACACTTCAGCCGAACGCCGCTGGTGATCGCAGCAGGCGCCGACGTGCGAGTAGTGTGGGAACTCAATCGGCTCCATCAACTGGTCATGCTGGGACGGGCCTACACCCTGATAAAGGACGAGCGATACGCCGATGAGTTTCTGCTTCAGCTAACCTCCTGGCACGAACAGAATCCACCACGCTTTGGCCCCAACTGGAAGGTTGCGATGGAAGCGGCAATACGCGCGGTGAACATAATAACCGCGCTCCAGATGTTCCGCGGTTCACAGCTCGTCACCGATCAGGCCATTAACTTGATACTGAAGATGTTGCTCGCGCACGGACGTTTCATTCGCGCGAATCTCGAATTCTCATATCGAGCGGCGAGCAATCATTACCTCTCGGATCTCATAGGCCTGTTCGTCATTGGAACTGCGGTTCCTGAATTCGACGAGTCGCAGGAGTGGGTGAGTTACAGCACCGAGCGGCTGCTTATTGAGTTGTACCGGCAGGTGCTGGCCGATGGCGTAGATTACGAAGGCGCGATTGGTTATCACCGTTTGGTGCTCGAGATCTTCGCTCTCTTTTTCACGATAAACCGCTCACGTGGGATCGAAATCCCCGCGCGTTACTGGAATCGGCTCGAAGCAATGTTTGATTTCGTTCGCCACTATTTGAAGCCCGACGATACCGCGCCAATGATTGGTGATTCAGACGACGGACGATTGATTAAGTTCAAGCCGCGCGCGGCTAACGATCACTCTTATCTGATGTCGCTCGCAACCGTGATGTTCGAGAGCGGAAAGTTCAAACGGTCACGCTCCCAATCTTACTCGATGGACGAGGAAGCGCTCTGGTGGTTTGGTAACGAGGGGCACGAGACGTTTGCCGGCCTCGTCGCGGGTGAGGAAGTGGGTTCGCGAGCTTTTCCCGAAGGTCAAATCTTCATTCAGCGCGCGGCAACCAATCACGGACCGCTCTATGCGATCATCGATTGCGGCGATCATGGCGCGCGAGGCCGAGGTTCACACGCTCACTCGGATGCACTGTCGATGGAAATCTTCGCTTTCAACCGCACGTTCCTGCGTGATCCCGGAACGTTTGTCTATACTGCCAGCGAGGAAGACCGCAATCTGTTTCGCTCGACCGCCTATCACAACACCGTTCGGATCGACGGCGAAGAGATCAGTCAAACACGTGAAGGCTGGCCCTTCGCGTTTGCTGCAAACGTCCGTCCGAAGGTCAATTCATGGCAGAGTAATTCCGGGCGCGACGTGCTGGATGCCGAGCACTACTCCTATAACCGACTCAATGCGCCGGTGACTCATCGTCGAATCGTGACTCTCGACAAACGCGAAGGCTTTTGGACTATTGAAGACAGCTTCACTGGCGAAGGCCGCCACCTTTTCGAATTCTTTTTCAACTTCGACTCGGGTCTCGAAGTGCGAATCGAACAAGGCGGGGCCGCCCTCGCGGAAGATGAGCACTTTGCCTTTGCGATCGTTCCCATGACAGGCCAACTGCTTGAGACAGAGTTAAGCGAGCGCTCCGTCTCACCGAGCTACGGGACGCGTATCACCTCTTCTGGTATCATATTCCGACTAAACGTCGAGGTTCCTTTCGAGAATACGTGGCTCTTGATCCCGTACACGGTAGGCGATGAGGCAAAGGTCGCGAGAATTCGCCGTGAGCGGTGACAATCGGGTCGCATTAGATCAGGGTCGGGAGAGGTCGATGAAGGACCTGGCAGAAGTTGTAGGCGCTTTGATTGCAGTCGCTTCACTGGTCGTTGCCGCCTACAGCTTGACTCAATCGAGAAAGACCGAAAGAGCTCGATTCTGGTTGGAACTACGCGACCGGTTCTCAGGCTTTCAAGACATTCATACGGCACTATGCCCAGGCGGAGAATGGGATGGGAACCAGGGCTTTCCTTCAACGCTCTCAGAACTGCGCCGCCTGGAGGCGTATATGGGCTTGTTCGAACATTGCTCGGTTATGATAAGGGAGGGATTGATCGATTGGGTCACTTTCGATTCAGTTTATGCATACCGCATTCGCAACATCGCAAGGAATCCCTACATCGTGCAGGCAAAATTGATCGAAAACGCAAAGTATTGGAAAGACTTTATATTGATAACCAGCCGGATGCACCTGCAATTGAAAGGCACCGATGAGCCATTCGATTCGTGGCCACGCAGGCCACTACAATCATCCAGGATTTCTTGAGCTGGAATTCCCAGAGTCCGACCTCGACAGAAACTGAAGGACATGCTCAAACTTTCTCACGCTAAATCTCAACGGCCTACAGGCTTCGTCTATGTGCGGAATTTGCGGAATCTATGAATACGGCATGAGCCGTCCCGGTGTCGATGGTGAACTCGTCGTGCGTATGCGCGATACGATGACTCATCGAGGCCCCGACGACGCCGGAGTATTCGTCAGTGAGGATCACAGCGTCGGGCTCGGCAATCGACGGCTTGCGATCGTAGATCTGTCACCTGCGGGCCGCAATCCCATGCCCAACGAAGACGGGAGAGTTTGGATAACCTTGAACGGTGAAATATACAATCACGAATCGCTGCGCCCCGGGCTGGAAGCAAGAGGCCACCGCTATCGCTCCCGAACCGACACCGAAACGATCATTCATCTTTACGAAGAGCGAGAGCTCGATTTCGTCCACGACCTCGAAGGCGACTTTGCTATTGCGTTATGGGATGAAAATGCAAAGCGGCTCGTGCTCGCGCGCGATCGCGTCGGAGTCAAGCCGCTTTATTATACGATTAGCGGCGGCAGGCTGATCTTCGCGTCCGAAATCAAAGCCATAATTGAACACCCCGCTGTATCCAGGGACATTGATGAAGAAGCGCTCTGTCATTATCTGACTTTCCTCACGACTCCAGCGCCGCAAACTCTATTCGCCGGAATACAGAAACTGCCTGCGGGCTGTTTGCTCACGTGCGATGCTCGAGGCGATGTGAAGATCACGCGTTACTGGGATGCGATCTCGGCGCGTCTCGATCCCGCTCTCGAAGACGAGCAAGCGATAGCAGGAGAGTTGCGCCGGCTGTTGAGCGAATCAATCGCAAAGCGGATGATGAGCGATGTTCCGTTCGGAGTGTTTCTGTCAGGCGGAATCGACTCGACAGCCAATGTAGCTCTGATGTCGAAGCTGATGAGCCAGCCCGTCCGCACTTTCACGGTGGGCTTTCGCGATAATCCGGCCTACAACGAGATCGAAGAAGCCCGATTCGTGGCAAAGGAGTTCGGCACGGATCATCACGAGGTGATGATTAGCCAGCAAGAACTCCTGGATTTTCTGCCCGACTTGATATTCCACCAGGACGAACCGATCGCCGATCCGGTTTGTGTTCCTCTGTACTATGTCTCGAAACTTGCGCGCGAAACCGGAACAACAGTGGTGCAGGTTGGGGAAGGTTCAGACGAGCTGTTTTGCGGCTATCGTGATTATGCCAATTATCTGGATCTCAACGATCGACTTTGGCGTCACCTTGCTCGGCTGCCTGAGCCGCTGCGACGCTCGATGGCCTCGCTTGGCGGCGCGCTCTATCGAACCGGTGTCACGCGACTGTTGCCAAAAGGAAGAAAGATGCTGCCCGACCTGCTAAGGCGGCTGGCGGATGGCGAGGAGCTCTTCTGGAGCGGCACATTCGTCTTTGATGAGGTCAACAAGCAACAGTTGCTGACGCGCGAAACGAGGAGAAGACTGGTCAACGGATCCGGCAACCAGGATGGCTTTTCGTCATATTCGGTGGTTCGCTCGGATCTGGATCGCTTGTTGGACTCCAAACCTGAGGCCGATCAGCTCGACAGGATGATCTACCAGGAACTGAAGCTCAGGCTGGCGGAGCTTCTTCTGATGCGCGTTGATAAGATGACCATGGCTACCTCGGTTGAAGCGCGAGTGCCATACCTGGATCACAAACTGGTGGAGTTTGCCATGGCGATCCCCTCTCACTTGAAGTATCACCATGGCGAGACGAAATACATTCTTAAGCGCGCACTGAAGGGCGTCATTCCCGACCGCGTTTTGGCTCGTCAAAAGCAGGGCTTTGGCGTACCGATTAACGAGTGGATGCTCGACCGCCTCGGAGGGTTCGTCGAGAATGCGCTTTTTGGTTCAGCGCTTCGGCGTCGGGAGTTGTTCGACTACAGTTTTGTGAAGCGCCTGCTGAACGAACATCGATCTGGCCGCACGAATTATGCTTTTTTTCTCTGGAGCCTTTTGAATCTAAGTCTATGGTACGACCAATGGATCGATGGCCCTCGATCGGCCGATGCATCGAGATCGACGGCCGCCGCCGAGGAAGTTGCAATAACTTGAGAAGTCCGCAACTCATATAGGGGCGTCCCTCCGTGGCCGCCCTTACATGCCAGGAGCAAAAGCGCTGACTGCTGAAACCGTTTCACCGAAATCCGGAGCATCTACTACGCCCCGTCCGCGTTTCAAGTTGGGCGAAACAACCAGGCAGGCGGGCATGCTTTTTTCCGCGCAAACCGTTTCGATGTTCGCGGGGTTTTTTGCCAGCATCATCCAGGCAAGATGGATGGAGCCCGCCGAGATGGGCCGGTTCGCTTTTTGCCTCAGCATCGTTGTTGTCACAAGCCTGTTCTTTGAGTTTGGAGTGTCTTCGGCGGGCGCTCGGGTGCTCGCTCTTGCTCAGGACGCTCGTGAGCAGCGGCAGGCGCTTGGCGGGCTGGCGTTGATGACGTTTGTGATCAGCATTGGTTTCGCGGTGTTCATCGCGTGCGCGGGAACTGCTATAGATTCAGTTTTTGACAAAGACGTTCGATGGCTTCTCATCGGGACGGCTCCGCTTGCTCTCTTTTTGCCGTTTCAACTGTTCATCGAGCAATCCTGTCACGGTCTCAACCAGATTCGGCGCCTTTCGGTGTTTCAGTTGCTGATGTCGGGGACGAACCTTCTCGCGCTGACTGTGCTGATAGCTGCCGGTCGCCTAAACGCAGGAACGGCTCTGGGAGCCTATTTGGTGGGAGCCGGTGTCGCCGCGGTCTGGACGCTTACCCGGATGCGACCGAGCTTCTCCGGCGCGTTACATTACATGAAACTCGCGCTTAGAGAGACGCGTGGTTACGGGTTCAACCTCTACCTTGCGCGGATAAGCGGGATCGCCTCGTCTCGAGCCGATCAACTTGCGATCGGTTATTTTTTCGCCAACCCGGCGGTGCTCGGCATATATGCCATAGCGCAGAAGTTCAGCAACCCGATTGCAATGATGGGACGGTCGCTGGCAGTCACACGATTCCGCACCTTTGCGCAACTCACCAGCGTACCGGCCAGGATCAATCGATGGAACGCCGTTGCGCTTCTGGGAGCTGCCATCGCGCTGGTTCTATTCGGACCGTTGGTGCTCAAGTTTGTCTTTCCAAAATACAGCAGTGCCGCTGCGCTCTTGATCCCGTTTGCGACTATGAATTTCTTCGTCGGCTTGTTTCAGCCCTACAACATCTTCCTGGCCTCGCACGGGCGGGGCGCCGAATTGCGCAATATCGTTCTTATCGTCGGCGTCGCAACCATCGCCGCGCTTATCGTAACGGTGCCGCGATTCGGAGTCTCCGGAGCGGCGTGGACCGGCGCTGCTTCAATGGCGCTGGACTACGTATTGCACCTTTACTACTATCGAAAGTTCAAGCGAACGCTCGTAAAACAAAGTGCTGAGTGCTGAGTGCTGAGTGCTGAGTGCGAGTGCTGAGTCCTGAAACGGAAACGCATATGCAGCTTGCCCAACCACATGACAACTCGCCGGGCGCGGCTCAGCACTCGGCACTCAGCACTGATCACTCACCCCTTTCCGACGACTTCAAGCAACGAGCGCGCGAGCAATGGAGCGCAAATCCTTGCGGCGCCAGCGCGGCGCGCTATCAGGAGTTCGGCACACGAGACTACTTCGATGCGATCGAAGCATATCGCTACGAGACGGAATCTCCGTGGATAAAGCGGCTAATTGGGTTTGATAGTTACAAGGGAAAACGCTTGCTCGAGGTAGGCTTCGGCATGGGGACTGATCTGGTTCAGTTCGCTCGTGGCGGCGCAGAAGTGACCGGAGTCGACCTTACGCCGCGCAGCATCGAGATAGCCCGGCGAAGGTTCGAGGTCTGCGCCTTAACCGGCGAGTTCGCTATTGGGGATTCCGAAAACTTGAGCTTTGACGATTCAAGCTTTGACGTCGTTTATTCGTTCGGTGTTTTGCATCACACACCCGATACTCAGGGCGCTGTGCGCGAGATCCATCGTGTGTTAAAGCCGGGCGGAAAGGCCATCGTTATGCTTTATCATCGATCGTCGCTCTACTATTGGGGCTCGCTCTTCTTCAAGCACGGCATCCTGGGCGGTGAGTTTTTCAAGGAGAGTATCGCCGAGATTATGAGCCGCCGCGTCGAATACTCGGAAACGGAAGGCCGTCCCCTGGTGAAGGCATACACTCGCGCTGAAGGTCGCCAAATGTTCAGCGGCTTCCGCGACTGCAGCCTGCAGGTAAATCAGCTAACGCGGCATGAGCTTAGGCCAGTCGGACGCTTCATACCCGAAGCGCTGCTCCAATGGCTCGCCCGCAGCTTCGGCTGGAATCTGCTCATAACGGCAACCAAGTGAATCCGCGACACTCTCACAAAAGAACCACAAGGCAAAGTGTCGCGGCACCTTCAAGCCAACTGATCACGGCGGAAGCGGCCAAACCTGGAACTGAAAGGCGCCCGCGCGTGCTGCTCCTGGATCTCTCCGGCAACGTGACCGCCTCGACAGAGTGGGCGGCCGCTCAATTCGAACAAGCGGATATCAAAACAATTAACAAAGCTGATCTGAAATGGGCTTCGAAGCGCGAGGCGCTTGCGATCTCGCGCGCGTTTGCGCCTCAGGTCTTTTCGGTTTTTACGATCGATCTAAGAACCCAAAGCCGGCTGGCCGCGCTGATGCTATTCGCTGTCCTTGCGGGCGCGCGCAAGGTTGTGATCGGCGATGACACCGGCAACATCGTCAATCGCTCGCGAATCGGCGTCTTGTTGATTGAAACGCCTCGCCTGGTCCTGGAACTCCTTATCGGCTACCTGCTGATCATCCCGATCTCGTGGCTCCTCTCTGAAGCGCTCGGTCTTAGTTTATTCATCAGACCTGTCGTGCGGGCGTCGCGAACCCAAAGGCGAATACGAGCGCGGATGAACGCACTTTACATTCGAGCGACGCCTGGGAATGCGGCCGAGGGCGGTATGACGACGCACGTTTCGGGATTCGCAAGTGGCTGCGCCGCGCTCGGACATCGGCTCGAGTTCATAGAAAGCGGTTCGCATCGTCGTGATGATCTCAGCATTTCAATCAGACCATCGGGCGCGTTTGGCTCAACCAAAGCCCTGTTTGAGTTGTGGAACAATCTTGTGTTTACCGCCAGGAGTCTGACGGCGCGCGGTAAGAATAGAGAATCCTCATATGACTTCATCTATCAACGATACAGTCGCTTCAACTGGACCGGCGTTGCTTTGACGATGTTGACAGGGCGTCCACTTGCGCTCGAGTTCAACGGGTCGGAAGTTTGGGTAAGCCGGCAGTGGGATCCGATTGGCCAGCTTTGGTTGCTGAAACGTTTCGAACGGCTCAATCTGCGCGCGGCTGATTTGATTTTTGTGGTCTCGGAAGTCGAGCGGCGCAATTTGATCGACGCGGGAATGATTCCTGAGAAGATAGTCGTCAACCCAAACGGCGTAGATACCGATCGCTTCACGCCCGAATGCGGAGGCCACGAACTCCGGCGTGCGCTTGGCATTGGCGCGAAATCCGTCGTTGGATTCGTCGGTACTTTTGGTCCGTGGCACGGCGCTCCACTTCTAGCCGAAGCCGCTCGTCTTGTGACGCCGAACGCGCGCGGTTACTTCCTGTTCGTCGGAGACGGCGATCAGCGTGCGCAAACTGAATCAATCGTCAATGCATCAGATGTGAGCGCGACGTTCACCGGACGCGTATCGCACCAGAACGTGCCTGCCTACCTGGATGCTTGTGACATACTCGTCTCACCGCACGTTCCGGCAACTGATGGAAGTGAGTTTTTTGGTTCGCCGACGAAGCTGTTTGAATATCTGTCGATGGAGAAGCCGGTTGTTGCAAGCCGCCTCGGCCAAATTGCGGAAGTGATCCGCGACGGAGAGAATGGGCTGCTTGTCGAGCCTTGCGATACGAGGGCACTCGCGCGGGCGATCGAAAGACTGGCGCTGGACGAATCGCTGCGGGCGAGACTGGGAGCGGCCGGGCGGCAGACCGTCCTCCAGCAATACACCTGGCGTCATAACGCCGCGCGAGTTTTTGTTGCGATGAGGATGACACCGAACGCAATGTAGGCGCGGCCCTCTGTGGCCGCCCCTGAGCCGTCCAAAAGGCTCAGGGAACATCTCGAAATCCCGCCGAGAAGTTCCCCGGCGCAGACTAGCAAATGACGAATCCAACCTTACAAGCCGAGCACACACCTTCATCGCCGGCGACGACAGACGTCAAGCGACTGACGGCTAAATCTTTTGTGATTTACATTGCGGCGTTCTTCGTCATTTGGTCGCTGCGAGCGACGGTGCTCATTCGCATCGACGAAAGCATCAGCTCCGGCGTTGGCAAGAACCTCTACTCGAATGCGGTCAAGTTCACGCTGTGGGTTTTGCCTGTTTTCATCACTCTCGCTGCCCTTCGAATGAAGCAGCTCGAGTACACAAAGCTGACCACACCCGTGAACAAACGGGGCTTGATGGTGAGCGGGCTCGTTGTGCTCGTGTGGCTGTCACTGGTGGTGGTCGGAGAATCGTTCATACAGGGCAAGAGCATTGGGGTCTTGCTTTCACAAAAAGCGCCGGCGTGGTTTGGCATTCTCGCGGGCGCGTTTCTTTCGCCAATTTGGGAGGAGATACTGTTCAGAGGATTCTTCCTGAATCGACTGAATGAGAGCCTGAGCTTTTGGAAATCGAACCTGATCTCGGCGTTTCTGTTTATGCTTGCGCACGTGCCGTACTGGGTATCAAAGAACGGCTTTCCCGGCCCCATCAAAGATATGGCTAATGTTTTTCTCCTGGGCTGTCTTTTCGGCTGGGTAATGAAGAAGACGAATTCGCTGTGGCCGGCGATCGGAGCACACATCGCGAATAACTTCGTGTCCGGTTTGATTCACCCGTAGCAGCTTTGACGAACGAATTAGGACAAGTCATCATACCTTTGCGTTTTTGCGGGACTTTGCTGCGTCTTTGCGCGAAACAATACCTTGCATTATTGAGAGACTCGTTTCGCGCAAAGACGCAAAGTCCCGCAAAAACGCAAAGGCCCTCACCTGAGAATGATCCGAAACCAATCCATAATCTGCTTCGGAGGTGAGGACTGGTGGTATCACCATCAGCACTCGAAGAATCACATCATGCGCAGGCTCGCTCGCGCGGGTAACCGGGTTATCTTCGTAAACTCGATTTCGATGGGACTGCCTTCCCTCGCGAGCCCCGACCTCCTCAGCAAGATCAAACGCAAGCTTCGCAGTTACGCAAGGCCTGTTCGCGTGACCGAAGAAGGGATAGTAGTTGTCTCGCCTCCGCTGCTTCCCTTCTATTCAAGCCGCTTGGCGCGCGCGATCAATCGATGGCTGCTTACTTTTCAAATCAAATTGCTGATGATCGCTTTTGACATGCCAAGACCGATCCTCTGGATAGCAATCCCCACCGCGCGCGAAGTTGCCGGACGGCTGGGCGAGAGCGCGCTGATCTATCAAGTCTCGGACAAGTACGACGCGAACCGGATGGATCACGCGACTTCATCAACTATCATTGCCGAAATGCACCGTGATCTTCTGGCGCGCGCCGATTTGATTTACTACTCAGGGCGAAAGTTGTTCGAAGATGATCTCGAGCATTATCCCGAGATCTCGGAGAAAGCCAGGCGGCTCGAACAAGCCGTCGACTACGATCATTTCGCCGCCTCAACGTCACGCGACTGGCCCGAAACCGACGACGTCGCGGGCATTCCCCATCCGCGGCTTGGCTACTTCGGAGGAATCGACCCGTGGCTGATGGATCAGGAGCTGATACGCCACGTAAGCCGGAAACGCCCCGAGTGGCAATGGGTACTTATTGGTTTGCGAGCGTCGCCGCTCGACATCGAATCCCTCGGGAATGTTCACTATCTTGGCTCGAAGCCCTATTCCTCGATGCCGCAGTGCGCGGCCGCGTTTGATGTGTGCGTGCTGCCGTGGGTGACGGACAATGAATTCGTGAACTACGGCAGCCCGATCAAGGTTCGCGAGTACCTGGCCACCGGCAAGCCGGTGGTGATCACCCCGATTTACGAATACGAACCGCTGGATGGTATACTCCGCGTTTCGCGCGGAATCGATGATTTCATAGCCAAGGTTGAAGACGCGCTCACAAACGACTCGGAAGAGAAAAGAGAGGCCCGTCAGCACGCGGTTAAGGAAGGAACCTGGGACGCGCGCGCGGAAGAAGTAAGCCAGGCTATCGAGGAGTTGTTACAGTCGAAATAGAAGCGGACACGAGGCGTTCAGGGTACCGACGTTAATTGGGGCAGGGCGCACAAAACGGTGCTGTCGTTATCACCAGGCACTGCCGACTAAAGTCGGTACTCTGAACACCTGCATCAATCGGTGTCATCGTGTTCTATTGCCGCACTCTCCGGAGACTTGAATGAATCGAAGACGAATCTTTCTTGGCATCTCGCTGATCACTCTCTCTGTCCTGATGCTCGAACTTTCACTCACCCGCCTGTTCTCGGCCACGATGTACTATCACTTCGCCTTCATGGCGATCTCGCTTGCGCTTTTCGGCTCGGGCGCAAGTGGTGTGTTTGTCTACATAGTTCAGCGAGGGTTGAAGCCCGAACGCACCGGCCAGTGGCTCGCCGTAGCGGCAATGCTGTTCGCGCTTAGCAATCTTCTTTCGCTCTATGTGATCCTCGACAATCCGCTGACATTCGAGACCGGTCCCGAGAACTATTATCGCCTTGCAAGAATCTATACCGCGTCGGCGCTGCCGTTCTTCTTTGCTGGTTGCGCGGTGACGCTGGCAATCACGCGGCTCGCAAGAGAGATTAGCAAGCTGTATTTGTTCGATCTCGCGGGCGCGGCGCTCGGTTGTCTGCTATTGATACCGGTGCTGAACTTCATTGGCGCAATCAACATTGTGTTACTCGTCTCTGCCGTAGCTGCGATTTCAGGAGTCTTGTTCGGAACTTCGACAAGCGGCACTCGAGCGGCGACAGCTTGCTCGTTGGTGCTGGCCATCGGACTCGGCGGGTTTCTGGCGTACAACGTTAGGACTCATCGAATCGACATTCGCCAGGCGAAGGGTTTCGAAGAGACGAGCGTGCTGTTCTCGAAATGGAACTCGTTCTCCCGGATAACCGTGGAAGGCGCCTTCGACACCGGAGTCGAGATCAAAATCGACGCCGACGCAGCTACCGGCATCAGCAAAGACGCCAGCAACAACGCTATTCACCAGGACGCGCTCGGCGCGCTCAGCGCGTTGGTTCACCATCTCCGGCGCGATGCGAACGTTCTGATAATCGGGCCGGGAGGCGGGAACGATGTAATGGCCGCGCGAGTGTTCGAGCAAAAACAAATCACCGCGGTTGAGATCAATCCGATCATCGCGCACGATGTGATGTCATCCGAGCCGTTCAAGAGCTATTCGGGCTCGATCTATCAGCAGCCCAACGTGCGGCTGGTAGTCGACGAAGGGCGGAGCTTTATTCGAAACTCACACGATCGATACGACATCATTCAAGCGACCATGGTTGATACGTGGGCAGCGACCGCTGCCGGGGCGTTCTCGTTGAGCGAGAACAATCTTTACACCGTCGAAGCCTTCAAAGATTACGTTACACATCTTAGCGACGACGGCATGCTGACCATGACGCGCTGGTATTTCGAACCTCCTGATCAACTCTTACGATTAATTTCTCTGTCCCGCGCGATGATGGATGAGCTTGGAATTTCGAACCCCGCGCGACATCTGATGCTCATCCGCGACGCGAGGACCGGTTACGATCGCACGCCCGCAACCTACATCTTCAAGCGAAGCGAGTTCACCGACAATGAAGTGCGAACAATCGAAACTCTAGCCGACTCGAGCGGCTTTCAATTGCTGTACACACCGCTGACACGGCCACCGAACGATTTCACGCGGCTGGTCGAAGCGTCTGACCTCGCGCAGATGTGGGCGAGCTTCGCAACCAACATCGAGCCTACGCGCGATAACAATCCGTTCTTCTTCAACTCAGTGCGACTCTCGAACATTTGGAGTGTCATCGAAGGAACAACGGGCGAGTGGCAGAAGACAAATCTCGGCACTTCGATTCTCTTCGCGCTGCTTGCGATCACAGGCGTGCTGGTTGTGTTGTTCATTATCGGGCCGCTGCTCCTGGTGCGAGGCCGCGCGCTGGCGACGGGCGCCGGCGCGAAGCTGAGATATCTTTTCTACTTTGCGTGTCTTGGCGCCGGCTTCATCATCGTCGAGGTGGCGATGATTCAGAAGTTCATTCTCTTTCTTGGTCATCCGGTTTACTCGCTTGCGGTAGTGTTGTTCTCAGTGCTCGCATTCAGCGCGCTGGGAAGCTACTTAAGCGGGCGTATCAGCGAAGACCGTTTGAGAACGGCGCTGATCAAGCTGCTGCCAGCCTTGATCGTGCTTGTGTTGATTTACATCGTGTTTTTGCCGCCGATTTTCTACGGGCTTGTGCATCTCGCGCGCGAGTTTCGAATCGTGATCGCTGTAGTGCTGATGGCGCCGCTGGCGATGTCGATGGGAATGCCGATGCCGATCGGCATTCGCATTCTGGCTCGCAACGCACCGGAGATCATTCCGTGGGCCTGGGGAGTAAACGGCGCGACTTCGGTGATGGGATCTGTAGCGGCGCTTGTGATCGCGATACTGTCGGGCTTCAATCAAGCTCTGCTGATAGGCGCGGGATTGTACCTGATTGCAATGTTCGTAATGACTCGTCGCCGAGCGACAGAAGAGACGAATATCGTTGAAGAACGCGCAATCGAAGAAGCGGCTGGCGTGTGACCGCTGACGGCCGGAGACAAAATGCCGATGATGAAAAATATATCACGCGTGATTCTTGTTACCCTCATAATTCCCGTCATAAATGTGGCTGGCTACCAATCCGCCCCTAGCCGGAGGCCGCAGGTTGCGCCTGATCATTCACTGACTCCGGGAATGTACATTCAAAAGGGGCTACCTGCGAACGACCGCAACTGGGACAGCCAGGACTACCTTCAGGCTGCCAAGGTTCTTCAAACCATCGCTGGTGTTGACCCCACGCAACTCCCTCGATACGGAAGCTTAGTATCAGGCGCAGTGTTCGCTCGAATTGTGTCGCACGACAACTTCAAGCTTTTTGACAACGCGGTCTTGAATCAACAACAGAGATTCAAAGCGGCAACGGCTATATTGGAGGGGCTTGGCCAAATCACGGTAATCTATGCGACGGCTACCACCCAAGAGAGAATATTCGACTCGGAGATGATCGAACTGATGCGATATGTCCTCGAGGTATCCGCGGAGGTTACGCAGCTTGCCGATGCATTCACTGCATCGCTGCCGGCTAACGATCCGGACCGCGAAGCCCGCTTAAGAGGCCGGGAACAAATGCGCCAGGGGATGGCCCGAGTAGTGATCGGATGTCTTGACTCACTAGCAGAAAGGGTGAGCTATCAATCGTCAGATCTCTTACGGCTTGCCCGGACCTTGGATACAACTGTGCCAGTAATATTCTTCTTTCTATCGACAGGCGTTCAACAGGAGTTATCCCTGCGCATCCAGCGAATGATCGAAGAGGAGCCGAACTCAAGCATCAGGGAACGGCTACAGCATCTAGCGGCGGCGCTCGCGAAGTCAAAAGCAGGCTGAAATCGCATTCAAGCGGTTGGTGTTCAATGGGTGAAATCGACTTTAACAAGGCGAGCTTGATAGTGAGTGCCGTCGCAAGTCTAGCGACGCTTGTCACAATGGTCTTGGTCGCGTTGACGCTGCGGGAGATGGCTAAACAAAGAGACCACGTATAGACCGGATATTGTTCTTTCAACATCAGGGTATTTCATCTACGCAGAGCACCAAGATGGTGCCCTCTCATATTTCCATTTCTCCAACGAAGAGGTGGAGCCAAACACTGTCCAGATAGAGCGGCGCTTGAATAGAGTTTACCTCGATGGATTCGACATCGGGCTAGGGACTGCAAAACTCGTCGACGTTGCGTGGGAATTCCAAGTGGATCACCTAGTTCAGAAACTGAATGAGGACGTCGCTTCCGGATTTCAGGTTGAGTTCAAACACGATGACGTCTTCACTGAAGGTTATCTCAGCTACAAACTTCCCAAGGAGCCAAGTGGTGGGGTGATAGCCCTCAGCCACGATATACACCGGACCTACGATCACCTCCTACCTATTCACGTAAAGGACGAGCCAACGAAGATTTCGATGCCGTTCACCTACCTATTGATAACGGCGGCCCGGCTATACTCGACAATGGTCGACAAGACGAAGCGGGCCGCAGAAGATTTCTCGGTTTTGAGAGTAAAGATAACCTATGCGGACATAGGCAACAATCTGCACAAGAAATCCTTCTCTGTTACGCCAAGCCTTGTGTCTTGGCAGATGCCTCCAGCTCCTCGCAATTTGCAAAAAGGGTTCATCCAGGTTTCTATTGCTGAGGACAAGTAGGTGTGGTGGAGGGTCAAGGGTCAGGCTTCAATAATGCAATTCCGAAATCCACCTTCAGACTCCAAGCAACCGCCACCCTGAAGCAAAGAACTCGAGAGCGCGCGTGTAGCGATGGGAACAAATATGTCGAGCGGTTTGTCGCTACTGACATTCTGGCGGCTAAGTCCTTTGACGAAATCCTCGCGCCCATTCGCAACACGTTTCAAGAAAGTGATGTCTGAAGATGACTTGGAAGCTCTCTTTGAAAAAGCGCGCGAAGAAGTTTACCAAAAGCGAAAGGCGAGAGAGCAGTGAGCAAAGACGACTGGCGAACTTGATGTCGCCACGGTTGCGTTGACAGACGCCTTACGCGTTGGAAGAATGCATTCGGGGGTTTCATGAAGAAACTGAAGGCTGTCAAAGAACTCAAAGTCGATCGCCCACCGCGCGCCACCGTGTCCGAAAAGGAAGCCTTGAAACGGATGGCAGAGTTCCCAAAGAGAAAGGCACAATTCCTTGCCACTGCTCGAACGGGTAAGAGTCGAAATCTACCTTCCTGATTTGCCATCGGGTTCATATCGCGATCTGCTGTTGGCGTTTGAGGACGAGTTCACCTACGCCTTTGGCGGCTGCACAATTCTTCGTGGCATTCATGGCAATTATCTATCTCAGGCGGGCCTTAAGATACAGGATCGCATCAATCTGATCTACAGCGATCTCCCGCTAGCCCTATCAACCAATTTCGAAAGCGTGGCTCGATATGCTGACGAGCTCAAACGAGCGGCGTTCAAGGATTTGGCGGAAGAAGCAATCCTGGTGGTAGTGACGCAGATTTATCACGCGGTCTGAAGTCCCGTCGTCCAGACGCCGTTATGCCTCTTCCCGATAAATCGCCCTGACGTTTTAGTCTGCCAGAGCGCTTGCGCCAGAAGTCATTGGATGAAGTGAGGCAGTGTTTGACCGGGCAGCCGCAGACTGGACAGTCTACGGTACATTACAGAGGAGATCAGCTAATGCATTTGAACGAACCTCGTATCAAGCCTCTTCCCGAGACTGAATGGAATGACGAAACCAAGGAGTTGTTGGAAAGCCTCAGGCGAGATGGTCACGTTTACAACATCTTCGCGACTCTCGCTCGGCATCCGCAGCTTCTCAAACGATGGTTGGTGTTCGGAGGCCACGTGCTTGGCAAATCGACGCTTCCGGCTCGCGAACGTGAAGCTGCAATCTTGCGAATGGGTTGGCTGTGCCGCGCGGAGTACGAGTGGGGACATCACGTCGCCATCGGGAAACAAGCCGGGTTGACGGACGACGATATCAGACGAATAGCCGAAGGTCCGGATGCGGCGGGACTCGATCCGTTTGAAGCTACCTTGCTGCGAGCCGTCGACGAGTTGCATGCGAACACCTTCATCGGCGATGCGACCTGGAAGGCGCTCGCCGAACGTTACTCGACCGAACAGCTTTTGGATCTTCTCTTCACTGCCGGCCAGTACAAACTCGTATCCATGGTGCTCAACTCGGTGGGAGTCCAGTTGGAAAAGGGTTTCGAAGGATTCGCACATGAGACTTAAGGACAAGGTCGCCATCGTAGTCGGAGCAGGTCAGACGCCCGGCGACACCATCGGCAACGGCCGGGCTACGGCGATTCTCTTTGCCCGCGAAGGCGCTCGCGTCGTGCTGGTCGATTACAACTACGACTCGGCGCTTGAAACTCAGAGCCTGATCGAAACGGAAGGCGGAACTTGCTTCTCGTTCAAAGCAGACATAACTCGTGAAGAGGATTGCAAGGCTTTCGTACACGCTGCGGTGGAAGCTTATGGCCACGTCGACGTGCTGCATAACAACGTCGGTATCGGCGGGGGCGACGATGAGATTCTGAGCCTCACCGAGGACTCGTGGGACAAGATCATGACGGTAAACCTCAAAGGTATGTTCCTGTCCTCCAGAAGCGTGCTGCCGATGATGAGGGAGCAGCGCAGCGGGTCGATCATCAACATCTCATCGATTGCCGCGATCTGCTCGACTGGCATTGTTGCTTACAAGACTTCGAAGGCGGGCGTGAACGCGCTCACTCATCAGATCGCCCTTGAGAACGCAAAGTACAACATCCGCGCGAATGCAATCATGCCGGGGCTGATGAACACGCCGATGGCTATCGAGGGCATCTCGAAGGCGAGAGGAGTTCCGAAAGAGGACTTGATCCGCCAGAGAGATGCTTCGGTTCCGCTTGGTAGCAAGATGGGAACGGCCTGGGATGTGGCTTATGCGGCGCTGTTTCTTGCTTCGGACGAAGCGAAGTTTATCACCGGAGTGATGCTCCCAGTTGATGGCGGCCAAAGCGCTCGAATAGGCTAGTGTAGCTCCCCTGTTCCCTGTCTCCTGTCCTCTGTCCCTTGTCCCCTTGTCCCCTGTCCCCTTGTCGCCTGTCTCCTGTCCCCTGTCTCCTGTCCTCTGTCCTCTGTCCTCTGTCTCCTTGTCTTCTGTCCTCCTGTCCCCTTGTCCCCTGTCCCCTTGTCCCCTGTCTCCTGTCCCCTGTCTCCTGTCCTCTGTCTCCTGTCCTCTGTCCTCTGTCTCCTTGTCTTCTGTCCTCCTGTCCCCTTGTCCCCCTCTGCCTTCGTACCCATTCAGCTCAACTGATGCCCCAAATCGTACATCCGACGCCGCTTCCAATATGCAAACTTGCTCTATTTATTGGGTTAATTTCAAAAGGCAGGAACGGCACGGCGAGTGCGATTACAACGGCGACAGTTTGCTGAATCCAGTTGTTTGTCGGACAACTGAACTCAGGATGAAGAAGGAGGAATTATGACTTGCGAAAGAATAAAGAAGGGGTTGCTTTCACTGACACTCGCAGGCACGTTCATTTTGTCGATAGGCTTTGCCGCATCGTCGGTTGCTTCAGCGCAGGATCGTGACTGGCACCGGCGCTACGACCGGCAGACCGAGTGGGACAGGAATCGAGAACGCGCAGAGTTGGACCGAATCCGACGCTTCGACCGCGATCACCAGTTGAGATACCGGATGAGCAACTCGCAGAGAGTGGTCGGTTTCTACGATCGCTTTGGGCGTTTTCACGTCCAGGGATTTTACGACAGGTTCGGTAGGTTTCATCGCTACTAAACGAACCAGGTGATAAACGAATTGGATAAACACGAACCAAGCCGCCGGCAAAGATGCCGGCGGCTTTTGTCTTAATGAAAGGAAGAATCGATTAACTCAGTACAATTGACTTCTGAACTATGCTGCCGCTAGATTTCTCGCCTGATTGCCGCCGACATTACCGTCACGGAGAACCGATGTCAATTAAGTCAGACGTTTGGATCAAACGGATGTCCCGCGAGCACAAACTGCTCGATCCGTTTGAAGAGAAGCTAATTCGAACAGTGGATGATCGCCGCATCATCAGCAGCGGCCTGTCGAGCTACGGCTATGATTGCCGGCTGGCGCGAGATGAGTTCAAAGTCTTTTCGCCGGTGACCGGTACTGAAATTGACCCAAAGAACTTCGATCCAAACAGCTTGCTCGACGTCCCGATTCGAAAAGCCGAAGACGGGTCGGACTACTGGCTGCTGCCTCCGCATTCATACGCCCTCGGAGTGACGATCGAGCGATTTCAAATTCCACGCAATGTCACCGCTCTAGCCATAGGTAAAAGCACTTACGCACGGTGCGGGTTGATGGCGAACACGACACCGCTTGAAGCGAACTGGTGCGGCCGACTCGTGGTTGAGTTGTACAATGCGGCCAACCTCCCGGTGCGGCTTTACGCCGAAGAAGGCTTCATTCAGATTTTGTTTTTTGAATCAGATGAGGAGTGTGAAACAAGCTACAGCGATCGCGGCGGAAAGTACCAGGATCAGCAAGGCCTCACGCTGGCGAAGTTGTGATGGCTTCAACTCTTGGCGTCCTCTTCCATCTTCTTTCTCAGGCTGAGCGGCCTCATATCCGTCCACACCTCTTTTATGTAGTCGAGGCATTCGGCCTTTGTACCTGTTTTACCTACGGCACTCCATCCGAGCGGGAGCTCTCGATCAGCAGGCCATATCGAGTACTGCTCTTCGCGGTTCATCACGACTGTGTAGATTCTCTGGTCTTCCTCTTCGTTCCACCCCATTGTGTTTCTCCTTCCTGGCTGATGATTCTAACGAAGGCAAGTGTGAATCGGCGGCGGCTAGCGTTCATTCGATCTGCCGGTGCTTCCAAACCCCCCGTCGCCGCGCGATGTTGAATCAAGCTCACCGACCTGGAGCGTTGTCGCTTCGACAACCTTCTGAATAACAAGCTGGGCGATGCGGTCCCCGCGTTTGATCTGAAAAGATTCGTGCTTGTCGGTGTTGATCATCACAATCGCCATCTCTCCGCGATAGCCTGCATCGACAAGCCCCGGTGCGTTCACAAGCGCGATGCCGTGGCGTGCCGCGAGACCACTTCTGGGCAGAACGAATCCGGCGTAGCCGCGCGGTATCGCCACCGCAATGCCGGTTGGTATCATCGCGCGTTCTCCCGGCTCGAGCACAAAGTCGATCCGGCTGGGTAAATCCAAACCGGCATCACCTTCGTGTGAATAGCGCGGCATCGGCAGGTCATTGTCCAAGAGTTTGATTTGAATCTCGATCATATTGGTTCAACTCAGATTGATCACTGTCACCGGTCTCCAAAGGCATGCCCCAGCGTCCTCGGCGTCCTCTGCGGTTTAGCCGGGAGCGGCCGGAGCTCAACCGCGGAGGACGCCGAGGACGCAAAGGCTGATTACCATTCAGGTGAGATTCCTTTCGAGTACCCGGAACGTACAAGCATGTTGGTTCTTTTCATCCGCCGGTTGATAGGAACATTCTTTCTCAGTCCAGGCACTGCGATCGAACTCTGGGAAGAACGTGTCGGCGTCGATTTCTGCATGTACTTCCGTTAAATAAACTCGATCCGCAATTTCGAGCGCCTGAGCGTATATATCCGCGCCTCCGATCACAAAGGCCTCGTTCTCTCCGTTGATTCGTGCTGTCTCAATAGCAGCCTCGACGGAAGCGGCAACCTGACACCCTTCGGGTCGAAGGTCGGGGTTGCGGGTGACTACGATCATACGCCTTCCGGGAAGAGGCTTGCCGATCGATTCGAACGTCTTGCGCCCGACGATAATGTGATGACCCATGGTCAGCTCGCGAAATCGCTTCAGGTCCGATGACAGACGCCACGGCAGTTTGCCGTCCTTGCCAATGCCGCGCCTCTCATCCATCGCCACCAAGAGAGAGATGATCATACCGCCACCTCGGCTTTGATGTGAGGATGAGCCTCGTAACCTGCAAGTTCGAAGTCCGCATAGTTGAATTCGAATATTGTGCGCACCAACGGATTGATCTTCATCCGCGGAAGTTTGAGCGGTTCGCGCTCGAGTTGTAGCCGTGCCTGCTCGAAATGGTTAGCGTACAAATGCGCGTCGCCAAGCGTGAGGACGAACTCACCCGGTTCGAGATCGCAGACCTGCGCAACCATCATCGTGAGCAGCGCATACGACGCGATGTTGAACGGCAGTCCCAGAAAAATATCGGCCGATCGTTGATACATCTGGCACGAGAGCTCTCCGCCCGCGACATAGAATTGAAAGAGCAGATGACAGGGTGGCAACGCCATCTTCGGAATCTCGCCGACGTTCCACGCGCTGACGATCAAGCGGCGCGAGTCCGGGTTCGTCTTGATCTGGTCAATTACCTGGCTGATTTGATCGACCACCCGGCCGTCTGAAGTCCTCCACGATCTCCACTGAGCGCCGTAAACCGGCCCAAGCTCGCCGTTCGAATCGGCCCACTCATTCCAGATGTTGACTCCGCGCTCTCGAAGATACTTGATGTTCGTGTCACCTCGCAGAAACCAGAGCAGCTCGTGGATGATAGACTTGAGATGAAGCTTCTTGGTGGTCAGTAACGGAAACCCGTCGGCAAGGTCGAACCTCATTTGATATCCGAAGACCGATAGCGTGCCGGTGCCGGTGCGGTCTTCCTTCTTTGCGCCCTTTTCCAGGACGTGCTTCATCAGATTCAGGTATTGCCTCATAGCTCAATCCGGCGTCAATCCGTTCAGCTTCCCTGAATGTAAGGCCGCGACTGAACGATGTAAAGCTGGCCTTGACGGTAGACCCATTCGATGTCCTGGTCGCGTCCGCCAAAGACTCGCTTGATTTGATTTGAAGCAACCGCTAGCCGCCTCACCATCGGATCGGTCAGCACTCGTCGTTGTTGATCGATCGTCAATTCCTTCACGCCGCCGTGTTCGTCAAACGCCAGCATCGTGTCTTCATCTGAACGCGTAAGCACTTGAATAGCGCGGGAAGGAGGATGATAAATGACCTGCTCGGCTACGCGGCGCCCCTCGACTACCTTCATGCCGAGACCTCGTTTCGCGTTCACATAGACCGCGCCGCGATCGGCAGGATCAAACGGGTCGGTGGTGATCGCCACGCCCGCGCTGTCGGCATCGATTCCCTCCTGGATCAGCACCGCCGGATAGACCGCAAAATGACTCATGCCGAAACTCTCACGCGCCTCGTAGGCTTCGTAGTTCCACACCGACGCCCATACGGTCTTGATCGCTTGCATCAACTGATCGTCGGTGCGGCAGTTGGGCACGGTTGAGTACAAGCCGGCGCCGCTGAAGTTCGGCAAGTCCTCGGCGTTTGTCGAGCTTCGCGCGAACAATCCGAGACCCGCGTATTCCCGGTGAACTTTTACAAGCACTGCGCTCTTGAAGTCTTCATTGTGATGGCCGTCTTGAATCCATTGGCGAATGTCGGCAAGACGGGTCTTGCGATAGCGGGGGTCGTGAACGAATCGCTCCTCTTCAACTGCGGCTGCGATGCGCTCTTCAAGATGATTGCGCCGAATGAACTCGCGATAATAATAAAATGGAATTGCGAACCCTCGCGGAACTTCGATGCCTGCCAGGCGTGCGTGAACGATCTCACCGAGGTTCGCTGATTTGGCGCCGAAGCGAATAGCGTCTCGCGCTCGCTGGTGCGCCAGATCGGTCAAGTGGTCGTATTCGAGGTCGGCTCGCGGAGTGACCAGATCGCTGCGCTTGACCCATTCTCGATTGCGGGCATCGACTTCGCGCGGATCGGCCGGCGCGAGACTGTAACCCTCTTCGCGCACGTCGAGCCGTACATATTTGCCTTCGAGCTGCTTGAACAGCTTGTCCGCGTTTTTGATTGTCGCATTGGGAATCGCCCACGACTTCGCGAGCATATTGACGTGTGAGAGCGGTGATGCCGCCTCGGTCATGATAATGCCCGAGAGCGGCGTCAGATGAATTGGCACTTCTTTGAAGATCACGATCTGGTTGCGATCGATCACCGTATCCGCATCAATGCGATCGACTATTCGAAGCTGTCCGATGCCCGAGCCCAGGTTGAGCGCTTGATAATTCTGATCTGCGGCCAGCTCGGTCGCCGTTACCGTCGGTAAGCGCGCTGCGGTCGAGGACGCGGCGTTCAGCGTGCTCGCGACTTCTTCATGCATCTGCGAGTTCGGCTTGAAAAGCAACGGCTCGAAGAAACTGAGTCTTAGCGCGGTGTAGCACTCAGAAAGCAGCCCGGGTGTGATCTGGTCGCCTTCCCAAAACTCGAAGGTGAATTTATCGGCGGCCGTCTGATAAGCGATCGTGCCGAGTAAGAACCGCCGGTCGGGCTTCAAAAAGTTGTTGTCGTAAAAGGCCCGGCCTCGCTCGAGCGATAAATACGTGGCGTTCGCGAAGTCCTTATGAAACTGATACGCGCGTGAATCGATGTAATAGACTCGGTCTTGCGAGCGCCGGTCAATCAGGAACATCACGTGAGGCACCGCGCTTAAGCGACCTTGATAGTAGACTCTCGCGAGTAGATCGAAATCGGCTCTGGAGTTGATTCGCTCGAGCGAACTGGTAGCGCCAACGGCCTTCTTATTTGTTGGGGCGTGAGCTTTCTTCCTCGAAGATTGAGAGCGGATAGTAGCGGCGCCAAACAACAGCGAAGGACCGAGCAATGCAACCACTGCGAAGACTTTGAGTCGAGACCTGCTATCAGCCGATGACATTTGCACGACAAATCTTAGCACATTGGCAAATTCAGGAATCCGGGCGGTTCCGGTGCGCGTTGGGTCTCGCGGGTACCTAACGCGTGAAAGACTCTGAGAAAAGTTCGTAGTTCGGCCTTCAGGCGGAAGTTTGCAGCACCATTTAAGAATTACGAACTTCCGCCTGAAGGCCGAACTACAAACGTGGTTAGTTTGTGATCTTCATTTCGACTCGCAGATATTCAGATGCGCGCATCGCGAGCCTGTAAAGACAGTCGGAACCGCAGCCATCGGTCATCGACAGGCTGTCGTACTCTTTGCCCTCAGTGTCATCAACGACGACCAGTACCTTGTTAGCTCGCTCCGCAACGTAGACCACGTGTTTGCTGTCCGGCGTGAATTCAAGATCACTAATCCGATCGTAGGTCTTTCCTGGTACGCCATCGACTATCAGGAATTGCTTATCGCCTTTCTGCACCCGGAATGCAATGCGCCGGCTATCGGGGCTGAAGATTCCGCTACTTCTGTTTTTGCCTTCCTGTCGCTCAACTCCATCCACCACCGTCAGCCAAGTTTCGCCTTGCCGCGCGGTCATACTAACGTGCTTTCCGTCAGGGCTGAACGAGACCTCGGATATTTCATCGTAAACAGCAGCCACGCCATCCAGCACGGCGTATTGCTTGTCGCGGCGCTTGCCGGCGTAATTGTACCGCTTCCCGTCCCGGCTGAAACGGATATCCAACGTGATGTCATCGAACTTCGGGCCTTCAACTCCGTCGATCACGACAAAGCGCTGCCGATCGCGCTCCGCGACAAAGGCATTATGATTTCCGTCGTCGCTGAACCGAATTTCGCCAAGCACATAATCGTAGGGACCGTTTTCGATGTCTCCCACGACCACCCAACGGCCACGGTCGTTTAGCATCACATATGCAACGTTCCCATCCGGACTGAAAGCATAGCTGTTCTCGGTTATCGCCCCGCGTTTTTTGCCTTCAACTCCGTCGAGTACGATGAAGTCGTACATACCTTTCGAGGCCCGGTAAATCACGTGTTTCTTGTCATGGCTGAAAATGATGTTGTTGCCGAGATGGTCGTATGCTTCTCCGAGTTTTCCGTTGATGATCACATGCCATTTCTCGCCGCGCTTGATCACATAAGTTGGCGGGTTGCCGGGTTCTTTAGGATAGCCGCTGTTTATGTACTCCTCTTCCATGATTTCGGCGCCATTCACGACCAGCACGTTCTTCTGCTCGGGCCCTTGTCTGCGAACTCCTATGTAACTCACCGTCTTCCCGTCGCTACTGAAGAGAGAGGACAGATCGCTGATGTAATCGAACGGCTTGCCCTCGACTCCATCAACAACCACGATCTCCTTTTCCTCACGCCGCGCCACGTAAGCTATGCGTTTGCCATCATCGCTGAAGATAACGCCGCCGACCTTAATGAATTCGTAACGCTTGCCCTCGACATCACCGACAACGACAAAGCACTGTTTGTAGCGGCTGGCCACGTAGGCTACTCGTTTGCTGTCCGGGCTGAATCTGATTTCAGAAGGACGGCCAGCCTCCGACAGCCGAACCTCGGGAATATCCGGATACAGTTTTCCGTTGACGCCGTCTACTACCACTCGCTTACCGTCGTCGCCTTTTGTGACATAAGCTATGTGCCTGCCGTCGGGGCTTATGACCATGCTGTATTTGACGGCATTCGCCGGCAGCTTGCCTAAAGAGACCTCCGTGATCGCCAGCTTTGTTTTTGTATCGGCAGCCGCCGAGCGCGCGGAAAAAAGCAAAGCACATCCGAAGATGAGAGCTGCTGTGACAAACTTTGCGCTCCTCGCGAGTCTGTGAGTTCTTTGCGCCAATTCAGCCTCGCGCAAAGAGCGCAAAGATTCGCAAAGACCCAAAGAACCGGAGGATGATTTCCAATAATCGATTGACATTGTCCAATCTCACTCGAACCGAATTGAATTGAAGATCGCATTGAACATCGGCGCGAGGCGGTCGAAGTCACTTCTCTGTGCTCCGAGCGAAATCTCCATGGACTTATGCGCTCCATCTGCCGGCACAAGTGCTTTCCAGGTCGCGGTTCGCCTCCCGCCCACATTTGAGATCGTGATAACACCTGATACGCCGCCCAATTCTCTTAGCGAGTAACCGGCGATCACTCCGTTTCTGAAGTTTTCCGATGCGGTCTGGATGTCCGCGGCCAACAGATTGTCAACCGGCAAATCCCGCTCCCATATCCACGCATTGCCTATCAAGTACGTAGAGGAATACATGTCACCTGCTCGAAACTCCAACTCGCGCTGGTCGATCTTGATCCGAACCCAGTCGATCGGCAACCGAAGGCTCACGTGCTGCTGCTCCCACTCAACGTTTCGCCACAGGCTCGTATCCGTCGCGGCTTCGTTCAGCACAAGTCCGCGGGCCCTCGGCACATCGATGGTCCGCCCGCTGGCTTGTGTCTCAAGGTTGATCGAGCGGCCATCAGCCAGCTCGATTCGACCTGAAACCAGGAACCACTGCCCGTCTTTTCGTTGCAGCGTCGCATAGTATTTGCCACTGGCCTGGGAGCCCGAGACCGAGGTGGACAACGAAGCGGAGCCCGAGCCGCCTGCTTCCGAAGATATGCTGCCCATCGGCGTGCCTACGTCGGTGATTTCGCCAAGAGCGTGGCGCGCGTTGTTGCTTTGTCTCAGAGCTTGCACCGCGGCCCTGGCGGCGTCCGAAGTTCGGAAGGCGTACTTGACGCCGAAAAAGACCGCTACGACCGCACCGGCCCCCAGTAGAATGAGCACACCGCAGCCAATGAGAATGTACTTGAGAGCGGGTGATTTCTGTTTTGGCTCGCCGTGACCAGTGGGCGCGGGAGGGAGGGCAATCGCCGCGCCGCAATTCGGACAGGAACTCGCCGAGGGCTCCAGTGGTCGTCCGCAAACGTGGCAGAACATACTTGAGGCGTGCCTCCGTCCAGATCAATCAAGTCGAGCTTATGATAAGCCCAAGCTTGGCGGACGCACTAGGCGCGTTCAGGATCGTCTAGTTCATGAGAGAGAGATAGGACCCATTGGCAAATATTCACTCGCAACGCAATGAGTTCATCGGATCGATCTGCGTGGCGCGGCGCGCCGGAAGGTAACAGGCGGCGAAGGCAATCAACAGCAGGCACAAAGCAACGATGGCAAACGTCACCGGGTCGGTGGCCTTTACTTCGTAAAGTTGACTGGCCAGCAACCGCACAAGCGCGAATGCGCCAAGGAGTCCGATGCCTAAGCCAATGACCGCCGGCTGCATGCCCTGGCGAATGACCATCAGCAAAACGTTTTCGTGCCGCGCGCCCAGCGCCATGCGTATGCCGATTTCTCGTCTTCGCTGGTTGACGCCGTAGGCCACCACCCCGTAGAGCCCGACGACCGTCAACGACAGGGCGGTTACGGCGAACAGGGCCAGCAATAACGTGATGAACCGCGGTCGCGCCACGGCGATTGTGACCAGTTGTTCCATAGTGCGGAAGTTGGCCACCGGCATCGCTGGATCGAGTTGCTTGAGCTCCTGTTGGATTGCGCTTCGCAACGATGGCAGCGCCGCCGCATCCGCGCGCAACACCATCGCCATCTCGTCTTCTTCCCCCGGCGACTGCGCAATAGGATGATAGAATTGCGGACGCGCTTGCGTCTCCAGCGCGAAACCGCGCACGTCGCGGACGACGCCAACAATGGTTCCCAGTCCTTGTCATCCAACACGCGTCTGATGCGTTTGCCAAGCGCATCGCCTGCGGGGAAAACTTGTTTGGCCAGTGTCTCGTTGACGATGATTACGGGCGGCTTGTCCACGCCGTCGGTCGCATCGAAGTCGCGTCCACTTACCATGTTCACGCCCATCGCATCAAAGTAATCGGGAGTAATCAACCGGTCTTCTGCCACCGGTTCTTTGCCGCGCGGAAGCGGCTCCGCGCCCTCAACGACAAACCAGGTAACATTCTCAGTACCGCCCAGCGGCAAGACTGAGATAGCTCCGGCGGCGCGAACGCCAGGCAGCCGGTTCAATAGCGAGCGCGCATGCTCATAGAATTGTGCACGCTGCGCCACATCCGCGTAACGCGCCCAGGGCAGCGATACAACGAACGTCGCGACACCTTGCGGCCTGAAGCCGGGATCAACCGCAAGCAGCCGCCGAAAGCTTTGCAACATCAGGAGAGCGCCGACGAGCAAGACAGCTACCAGTGCAACTTCAGTCGACACCAGCACACTGTGGCTCCGAATGCCGCGACTCGCGGAGTTCGTACGGCTTGCATCTTTCAGCGCTTCAGCCAGATTCACCTTCGATGCCTGCCAGGCGGGCACCAGACCAAACAGCACGCCGGTCAGAATGGATATCAAAGCTGTGAAGAGAAACACGTGAGTGTCCAACGACACATCCTGCACGCGCGGTACGTTGGGCGGGATGAACTTCAGCAAGACTTTCAGTCCCAAATAGCCCAGCAGCAATCCAAAGCCGCCTCCCAGCGCGGACAGCAACAGGCTTTCGGTCAGCAATTGGCGGATGATGCGTGAGCGGCCGGCGCCGATGGCGGCTCGCACCGCCATCTCACGACGACGGGCAGCAGCACGCGCGAGCAACAGGCTGGCGATGTTGGCACAGGCGATCAACAGCAAGAAGCCTACTGCGCCCAGCAACACCAGCAGCGGTGTGCGCGTCTGGCCGACGACCTGATTGAAGAGCGGCGTCAACCACACGCGCCAGCCCTCGTGCGTCTGCGGACGGGTTCTGACTTGCTCTGCGAAGACGCCGTCCATTTCGGCTTGCGCCTGCGCCTGTGTGACACCCGATTTCAGGCGTCCAATCAGGATGAATTGCCTTTGCGTCGGCTTCTCCCAGAAACTGGCGTCTTTGGCTATCGGCATCCACAGCTCAGATTTTTCGGGCAGGTTGTAGAGGTGTGGCATCTCACTCGCTCGCGGAAAACAAAAGCCTTCGGGCATGACACCGATGACGGTGCGCGGCACTCCGTTGAGCGTAATCGTCTTGCCGACAATCTCGGGAACTCCACCAAAGAACCGTTGCCACAGGGCATATCCGATGATCACCACGCGATCCTTGCCCGGTTGCTCCTCTTCTGCTGAGAACTGGCGGCCAAGCGCCGGTTGAATGCCGAGCATCGGCAGCAGATTCGCCGATACGTCAACCCCGCCGACGCGCTCCGGGTTACCGTCGTCGGATAGATCAGCGAGGTGGGACTGGAACGCGGCGATTTGCTCAAAGGAAGTCGCGGTTGCTCGCCACTCCGGCAAATCGGAGTTGGCTGGCGGCAATTCGTGAACGCCGAGTTGCAAGGTTGCGCTGTCCGTCCAGAGCATGAAGAGGCGCTCCGGAGCATTGAACGCCAGCGGTTTGAGCAACACGCCGTTGATGACGCTGAAGATGGCGGTGTTCGCGCCGATGCCCAGCGCCAGCGTCAACACGGCAATCAAAGTGAAGCCGGGATTGCGGCGTAGCATGCGGATGCCATAGCGTAAGTCCTGCCAGAAGTGTGCCACTAGATTATTCCTCCCGGTTATCAACGTCACCGGCTCGCGGGGCCATCGGGCGTTCGACTCTCCGCAACTCGTGCCGAAGCTCTTCGTGCTCGGTCAACTCGTCGAGCGCCGCCGCACAGGCTTCCAGCGCCGACGCGCCGCCTGCTCGCAATTCGGCGTAGCGGTCGTCGAGATGCTGAGCCAACTCTTCGACAATCTCTGCCTCGCGTGTTGGGTCGAGCTTTAAATCGGCTAGCCGCTTTCTGATTTCATCCTTCCACTCCGGCATATTGTTCATTTCCGATTTGCGATTGCTGATTGGCGATTGCGGATTCCTTTCTACATATCGGCAATCGCAAATCGACAATCCCTTCATTCGCATCGCAGGGCTACCATGGGATCAACTCTCGAAGCTCGCCTCGCCGGAATCCAACAGGCCAGGACAGCAACCGCAATCAGCAATGCCGCCACGCCTGCAAACGTCGACGGATCAGTTGCGCTCACTTCAAACAGCAGGCCCTCGAGCAGACGTGTTAGCCAGAACGAACCTGCAAGGCCAATCGATACCCCGATCAACGCAAGCGCCATGGCCTGTCGAACAACCAGCGAGCTGACATCGCTGGCCTTCGCTCCCAAAGCCATCCGAATCCCGATCTCATGCGTGCGCTGGGTCACCGAGTACGAGATCACGCCGTAGATTCCAATCGACGCGAGCACCAGCGCCAGCGCTGCAAAGATTCCAAGCAGCAATGTCCTGAAGCGAGGCTGCGCGACCGAATTAGAGAGAAGCTGATCCATGGTCGCCAGGTTGGCTATCGGAATGTCCTTGTCCAGCTGCCAGATCTGCTCGCGAATCGCGGGAGTCAGGCTCGCCGGCGTCAGCGATGTTCGGACCACCAGATAAGCGGCACCCCAGACGTTTTGCTCGAGCGGCATGTAATAGGCCGGTTCGGGTTTGGCGTCGAGACCGGAATACTTGACATCACCAACTACGCCGACGATTTCGTTCCAGCGGTTCTGCGGCCGGTTTGCGCCTCCGACCTTGAGCCGTTTGCCGATCGGTGACTCGTCCGCGAAGTATCGTTCCGCCAGCGTCTGATTGATGATGACCACCCCCGGAGAGCCTTGCTTGTCAGCCGCAGTGAAACCGCGGCCTTGAATAAGCGGGATCCCGAGTGTTGTGAAGTACTCGGGACTGACCATGACGATTGGAACAAACAATTCAGTCGATCCGGGAGGCCACGGTTTGTCTTCAATCGTAAAGCTGTCGCTGACGTCCAGTTGGTCCGGAGGAAGACTAATGCTCAGCCCAGCCGACTCTACTCCAGGCACAGTCGAGATTCGCTCGATGAGTTGCCGGTTGTAGTTGTTGATCTTCTCGTCACTGTCGTACCTCACGTGCGGAAGACGGAAATGCATCGTCAGTATGTGATCGGGTTTGAATCCGGGACTGACGCGTTGCAATTTCATGAAGCTCTTTACCATCAGTCCGGCGCCGACCAACAACATCAGCGAGAAGGCAATTTCGAAAACGACAAGCGCACTTCGCAGGCGGCGTCTGCGCGATACATCCGTGCCGCCGCGGCTTCCTTCTTTGAGGGATTCATTGAGATCGAGATGCGAGCTTTGAAGCGCCGGAGCGAGCCCGAAAATCAGACCGCAAACGAGCGCGGCCATCACGGTAACTCCCAGGACTCGGGCGTCAATGCTGATCTCGTGCAAGCGTGGAAAATCGGCGGGACTCAGCGCGACAAGAATATCAACTCCCCAGATCGCGAGCGGCAAGCCCACGGCCGCTCCAACGCTTGCAAGCAAAAGACTCTCGGTGAGCAACTGTCTAAGCAATCGAGCGCGGCTTGCGCCAAGCGCGATGCGCACCGCCATTTCTTTTTCACGAGCCGTCGCGCGCGCCAGCAGCAGGTTCGCGATGTTCGCGCACGCGATCAGCAACACGAAAACAACCGCAGCCAGCAGCACAAGCAAAGCGGGCCGAATCTTCCCGACCACTCTCTCGGTCAGCGAGATCGACGTCCACGTCCAGTCCCTGGTCGGGATGTTGTTCTGCTCTTGTACTCCCCGAGCCATCACATCCATCTCACTCTGCGCGCTCGCGAGCGTCGCTCCGCGATTGAGCTTTCCGAGTCCCCACATGTAGTAAGGCCCTCTGCGAGTGGGCGCTAATCTGTCAATCGCCCAAAGCTCGGTGTCCTTTTCCGGGAACGAGAAACCCGAAGGCATTACGCCGATAATCGTGAATGGGCGCGCGTTGAGAGTGATCTGTTGACTGATCACGTCCGGATCGGAGCCGAGATGCCGCCGCCAGAATAGGTCGCTAATGACAACCGTCTGCGGCGCTTTAGGCTGATCTTCCTCCGACAGGAAGCCACGGCCCAGCACGGGCTGTACTCCAATAGTCGAGAAGAAGTCTGCTGTCACCCAGGCGCCGTTGATCTGCTCAGGAGTCTCACCGCCAGTGTAACTGAAGCGATTCGCCGAGAAGCCCGCAATGCTTTCAAATACGTGGTTTTGCGATTTCCAATCGAGAAAGTCCGCTTCACACAAGGGTAATTTATCCTGTGCGGATTCTAACTTGACTCCACAGACCATCATCAGGCGTTCAGGTTCCGGATACGGCAGAGGACGTAGCAGCACACCATTGACGACGCTGAAGATCGCGGTGTTAGCCCCGATCCCAAGCGCGAGAGTAATCACCGCGATCGCGGTAAAGCCTGGATTCTTGCGCATCGAACGAGCGCCATACCGCAGGTCTTGCCACAAATCTCCGCTCATGTTCTTTCTCCTTGTCCCCAGAACTACGGGTTCACGCGACACTCTGCGCTCAACCCGCCGAAGTTCGCGGGCCAGTAGTTCGCTCTCGCTCAACTCTGCGAGCGCCGCGCTCGAGGCTTCCCAATGCGTCGCGCCGCGGGCCAGCGAATCCTTGTACCGATCATCCAGATGCTGAGCCAACTCCTCTACGATCTCGGCCTCGCGCGTAGGCTCGAGCTTCAAGTTCACCAGCCGCTGTCTGATCTCTTGCTTCCAGTTCATAGGACCCATAGGACCGATAGGACCTCTATTCATATCGCAACGCGGCCATCGGATCGACTCGCATCGCACGACGCGCAGGCACGTAGCACGCAAAAAGCGCCACCGCCATCAGCAGGATCGGAGCGCTCGCAAGTGTGATCGGATCAGACGGTGTTGTTTGGTACAGCAGACTTTCAAGAACGCGGCCGAACGCCCACGCTCCAGCCAGTCCCAGTGATGACCCGATTGCTGCAAGCGTCATCCCTCGACCGATGACCAGCCGGAAGACGTCTCCCGGCCGTGCCCCTAGCGCAAGCCGTACGCCTATCTCGTGAGTGCGCTGCGATACCAGGTAAGCCATTACGCCGAACAGGCCTACGCAAGCCAACAGCAACGCCGCGGCGGCAAAGCTTCCAAGCAGGAACATCGTAAAACGTCTCGAACCAAGCGAGGCAGAAAGGAGTTCATCAGCCGTCCTTATATCGTAGATCGGGACGTTCGAATCGATCGAGCCGAGCGTGCTGCGCACCGCGGACACCTGAGCAGTCGGTTCCGTATCGGTTCGGATCACCAGGTTCATCGGATTCCAAAGCGCCGCAATAGCGGTGGTCACGTAGACTGTCGGGTTCGGATCGGATTCCAGCCCCAGATTCCTGACGTTCCCGGCCACGCCGATAATCGTGCAGGGCTTGTTTGTGATGCTGAGTAACACTACCGACTTGCCGATCGGATCTTCATCCGCCCAGTAGCGCCGGGCCATGTCGTCGCTGATTACAGTAACGGGTTGAGAATCTTCGCTATCCCGTTCATCAAAGTCACGCCCTCGCAGCGGAATTCCCATCGTCCGAAAGTATCCGGGGCTGACGATACGCCAATCGGCCGAAGGCTTGCTCCCATCGGGCTCCAGAGGACGGCCTTCGATTCGCACCTCGCCCGCCGTGTTGCCTCCGCCCATCGGCATGCCGCTTGTGAGACCGGCGGATTGGATCCCAGGCTGTGCGCTCATCTCTTCGAGCAGGCGCTTATAGAAACCCCACGCTCGCGGATTCTCCTGATAGCGGCTACGCGGGAGGTTAATGCGCGCCGTCAACAAATGACCGGGCTTGAATCCGGGATCGACGTTTTGAAGCCTCCAGAAGCTGCGAAGCAACAACCCGGCGGAAACCAGCAGCGCAACCGAGAGCGCCACTTCCGCGGTTACCAGGATGCTTCTGATCCGCTCGCGGACCTTCCCCGCGGTGACTGTCCTGCCGCCTTCCTTGAGCATCGCCGCCAGGTTGGTTTTTGCCGCGTGAATCGCAGGAGCCAGTCCGAAGAGCACTCCGGTTATCAGAGAAATCACCAGCGAAAACACCAGCACTCGCCAGTCCATGGAAATCTCGTCCAGGCGCGGAAGGTTCGCGGGGTTCATGGACTTCATGGCTGTTGTAACCAGCCATGCCACGCCCAGCCCGGCGATTCCTGCGATCACCGCCAGCAACAAAGCTTCGACCAAAAGCTGAGATCCAATGCGCGATCGGCCAGCACCAAGTGCGATTCTAATAGATATCTCTTTCTGCCTCGCGGCTGCTCGAGCGAGCATAAGATTCGCCACGTTGCTGCAGGCTATCAGCAGCACAACTCCAACCGCGCCCAGAAACAACAGCAGCGAACGACGCGTCTGTTCGGGAACAAACCAGTCGTAAAAACTCTCAGCGGCAACGGACCATCCCTTGTTGCTCTCGGGATACTGCCCCGCCAGTTGCGTGGCAATTGAGTTCATATCGGCGAGCACCTGGTCTTTTGAAACGCCTTCTTTTAGCCTGCCAATCACCAGCACGCGATGGTCACTGCGCGGGCGCTGGGGATCCGGAGCGAGCGGCACCAGAAACTCGGGGTTCGAGCTGCCCCAGGCGAAAGACTTCGGCAAAACACCAACGATGGTGAAGGAGTTGTCGTTGATCGTCAGCGTCCTGCCCACGATCTCGGATGCGCCGCCGAAGCGCTTTTGCCAAGCGCCATAGGTAAGTATGGCTACTCGCGTATTGCCGCCTGGCCTGTCTTCTTCGGGAAGAAAATTGCGACCGATCAAAGGAGTGGCTCCAAGAACCGTCAGAAAATCGGCGGTTACGGAATAACCGCGCACCACTTCGATCTCTCCCGCGGTTCCCAGATTCATGCCGCTGCCAACGAATGCCGCCATTGCAGCGAACGTTTGGTTCTGCTCCCTCCAGTCGAGAAAGTTAGGATGAGACACGCTGAATGATGGCCAGCCGCGTTCCGGGTTGCTCTCGTCCAGGCGCACCAGTCGATCGGGGTCCTTGAAAGGAAGCGACCGCAACAAGACGGCATTCACAACGCTGAAGATTGCGGTGTTCGCGCCGATTCCGATCGCGAGCGTCAACACAACCACCGCCGAAAACCCCGGATTCTTTCGAATCAGCCGAAAGCCAAAGTGTAAGTCCTGCCACAGATTTCCGAGCATATTCCTTCCCCTCGCCCCCAGCACCAATGGTTCAGTGCCGAGTTGCCGTTCGAGGCGCCTCAGTTCTTTCACCAGCAACTGGCCGTCACTTAATTCTCTCAACGTCGACAGGAGCGCGTCCTCGGCGGAAGCTCCGCGAGCGAGCATTTCCTGGTAGCGGTCTTCGAGATGGCCGGCGAGCTCCTCTACGATCCCGTCCTCGCGAGCGGGTTCGAGTCTGAGGCTTGCCAGCCGGTTTCTGATTTCTGATTTCCACTCAGGCACGTTCAACTCCCGTAATGCGGTTGATAGCGGCCACGAACTCTTCCCACCCGCTTCGTTGAGCGGCGAGTACTTTCCTGCCTTCACGAGTGAGCTTGTAGTAGCGCCGGCGGCGCTGCCCCGCCTTTTCCACCCAGCGGCCCTGAATCCATCCGCGTTTCTCGAGCCTGTACAACAACGGATAAAGCGATGCAACGTTGAATCGAAGCACGCCGTCTGAACGAGCTTCGATCAGCTTGCTGATTTCATAGCCGTGCCGGGGCCTGACCTCAACCAGCGAGAGAATCAACAGCTCAGCGCTTCCCTTTTTTAATTCGCGGTCAAGCATGGATCGCATATGTGACATAGCGACATATTACTCAGACGCATATCCTCTGTCAAAAAATTCGACCCGAGGCGGCCTCCCGGGAACTCGAAAACGATTTTGCCTTGCCGGTTGGGCCGTGATACATTGGCCCGCGATCAGGTTGTCATAAGAATAAACGCTCTGGACTGGCTGGGGAACAGGGCTTAACAAGTTCGGCAGCGTTATTCACTTGCCACCTCTGTACTTTTAACAAGTTGAGCCTGGAAGGCTGACTCGCGATGCACAAGCGTTGGGACATCACTCAGGATGCGTTCGACAAGTTCCTGGCGTGGCTTGATACTGATCGGGAGCGTGCCGGCGCGAAATACGAAGACATCCGCCTAAAGCTTATCAAGATCTTCATATGCCGCGGGTGCCAGGTCGGCGAAGATCTGGCCGACGAGACGATCAATAGGGTGATAAAAAGATCGCAGGAGATGGCCGGCACGTACACCGGCGATCCCGTGTTTTACTTTTACGGCGTGGCTCGCAGAGTACATCTTGAGCACGTAAGGAAACCCCTCGCGTCGCTTCCGCTCCCGAGCCCGGAGTCCCTTGAACAAAAGGAGAGGCAGGACCAGTGTCTCGGCCTGTGCATGCAAGTTCTCGCGCCGGAGAACCGCAATTTGGTGCTGGAGTATTACAGGCGGGACAGACCGGCAAAGATAGTCCACCGGAAAAAGCTTGCCCGGCGGCTCGGGATTAGTGGAACCGCGCTGAGACTGAGGATGCACCGAATCAGAGCATCGCTCCAGGATTGTGTTGAAACCTGTCTGCAACAAGAAGCATGAGATGAAACGAATCACGCCTGCCGGTCATTTACGGGTGAGGGCTTAAGGTGGACGCGGAAAGCGGCAAAGTAATGAACGGGGACGCAAAGCAAGAACGTTGCCTCAGGAAGTACCTGTTCGGTGAACTCAACGAGGCAGAGCAACAAGTCGTCGAAAAGCAGTTGCTGGCTGATGCTGAGCTATTCGATCTGCTCAACGTAGTTGAGGACGAGTTATTCGACGACTACCTTGACGATGCGCTTAATGGCGATGAGCGCGAGAGATTTGAGAGTTTTTTTCTGTCGACGCCGTACCGCCAGCGGAAACTTAGTTTCGCGATGTCACTAAGGAGGCACGTCATCGTCGCAGGCGTGGCAACCCCGACGCTCACCAATCGTTTTCTTCACGGGAAACAACCATTCGTCACCTGGTATATCAAGCTTGCCGCGGCGGCAGTGATCGTGCTCGGCCTGGCACTCGGAATCTGGCGGGTGCGCTTCTGGCAGCCCGAGGTTGACAAGGGACTCGCGGCCCTGGCACGGGCCTATAGCGCGGAGCGTCCGATTGAAGCTCGCGTCTCGGGCCTGGACTACGCACCCATCGTAAACACACGCGGCGGCGAGGGAACAAAGGTAGACGAGATATCTCTCGGCTTGTCGGAAAGAATCCTGCTAAACGAAGTAGCGGAGCATCCAAGCTCGAAGGCCCACCACGCGCTGGGACGCTTTTATCTGACTCAACACAAGTTCGACAAGGCGATTGAGCAATTGAGGACGGCGGCAACCGATGATCAGCAAAATGCCCCGCTCCAGAGCGATCTCGGCGCCGCACTGCTGGAGAGGGGACGGTTCGATCGGTCGAAACCGGAATCGGGAATAAGTCTTCAGGACTTTGCAAGCAGTCTCGAGTACACAGGCAAGGCGCTGAGTCTCGACGGTTCGCTGCTTGGTGCCTTCTTCAATCTCGCTCTATGTCACCAGTACATGCTGTTAAATCAGCAGGCTCGGGAAGACTGGCAAACATATCTTGAACGCGACGCGAATTCGTCATGGGCCGAGGAGGCCAGACGCAATCTGAAAGAGCTGCAAGAGCAGAAACGGAGGACCCTGCAGAATAACGATCAGGTTTTGCAGCAGCTTCTCACTGCTTGCCAGAACCGCCAGGAGGAGAGCGCGTGGAAGCTCGTCACCGAAAACACTGAGGCCATAACAGGAAAGCTCGTCTGGTGGCAATTGCTCGGCGCCTTCGATGACTTGAGCGTAAAAGGACAACACTCCAAAGCTGAAAGCGATCGCATATTGGATGCGCTTGCCTATGTTGGCGAGTTGGAGGAACAGAGGACTGGCGACGACTATGTTTCAGCGGTGGCCCGGTTTTATAAGTCTTCGTCGCCCACGCAGCGGAGTGGGCTTCTGCTGGCGCATCAACTGGTGAACAACGGACACGACTTCTGTATTCAACCCAGATTTGACAAGGCACTCGCTGTCTACAAAGAAGCTCGCCAGGAATATGCGCAAGCTGGAGACACATTGGAGGCCGCCTTTGCGGACTACTGGATAGGGTACTGTCTTCTGCAACAGAAGAAGACAGAACAAAGTCGAGCAGTTTTCGAAAACTTGATTGAATATTCCACGAGGCAAAACTTTCTGTGGTTGCTTGCTCAGGCCGTCAATTCGATTGCCAACAATCGACAGTCTAATGATGAGCTTTCAAAAGGAATCGAGCTCACCAAACAAGCCCTGCAAATCTCCAGACAGATAGAAGATATTTACTCAATTCAAAAAAACCTGACCCAGCTCGCAAATCATTACAAGTTCGTCGGCGATTATCAGCAGTCCCTCACCCAACTGAATCGCTCCATGAGCGCGGCGCGCACCTGCTGGCCGGGGGCACGGCAGATGTGGCGTACTTACGACACTCTCGCCGAAGTCCTCAATGGCTCCGAGTTTTATGCGGCGGCTGCCGATTGCGAAAAGGAAGCTCTCTCGCTGGCTCTCGAAGAGACACGCGACCCCGGATTTACATACTTGTCCTATGTCCATCTCGGCATCATATACGAGAGGCTTCACAATCCTCCCGAGGCCCTGCGATTGGCCCAGCTCGGATTTGACGTAGTAAAGCACCTTGCTGATGACCCTGCCGGGGGAAACATGATCGCATATTCGACGGTGCAGCTCGGCCACATCTATCGGCGAACCGGAGATTATGCTACCGCGGCCGGTTGCTACAGCCGCGCCATAGAATTCCTTGGTAGCAATTTCGACGTCGTCACCTACGACGCGCGTAAGGGAAGGTTCTTTTGTTATGTCGCGCTGGGAGAAAACGAGTTAGCGGAACAAGAGCTTCAGATCGTATTGAGCCTGACGGAGAACTATCGATCGAAAATCCTGGAAGAGCGCAACCGAAACAAGTTCTTTGACATTGAACAGAGTCTTTTCGACGTTGCCATCGATTTTGAGTATTCGAGAATGCATGACGGGAGGCAAGCCTTCGAGTTGTCGGAATCCTCACGCGCCAGATCATTGTGGGACTTAATAAACTCTCAAGCTGGCGTATCGGGCAAGAAGGCGGAAACCGATATTGTGATCCCCTATGCGACTGAGCCATTGAGACTCCAGGAAATAATGGAGCGATTGCCTGAGCGCGCGCAGGTTCTTCAGTATTGCGTCGTCGACGACAAGATTCTTATCTGGGTGATTTCTCGCAAAGACTTTGCGGTGTCGGAAAGCAAGATCAGTCTTCCGCAGCTAAAAGAAAAGACTCTCGCTTACTGCAACGCCATAGCAAACAACAAGGAAGGTAGATTAGAGCAATCAAAAGAGCTGTACGACATCCTTATTACGCCTGTCGAGTCATTGCTAGACCCCACCCGGCAAATATGTATTGTCCCGGACAAGGTGCTCAACTATCTGCCGTTTAATACTCTGGTTTCTCCACGCTCCGGTCACTATCTCATCAGCGACTATGTGCTGTCGTTCTCTCCAAGCTCGAATGTCTTTCTTCTCTGCACCGAGGATGCCGCTCGTAAGAGCGCACTGACCGGCGGCGAACGGTTGTTGAGTGTCGGCAATCCTCGCCTCGACAGCGAGAGGTTTCCTGAGCTTCGAGAGCTGCCATCAGCAACGAGAGAGGCCACCGAGATCGCAGCTTACTATCTTTCAAATCGGCTTCTGGTCGAAGAAGACGCCAGAGCGGGAACGGTTGCCACCGAGATGGCGAAGTCCGACGTTATTCATCTGGCATCCCACTATGTCGTGGACGAGCGGTCACCCCTCCTATCCAAGTTGCTTCTGGCAGGAGACCCATTGGACTCCGCACATCCGTCGAGGAGTCCGGACGACCAGAGCGGCGTGCTCCAGGCTGCGGCAATATACCAGCAAAGACCATTACGCGCTCGGCTGGTTGTGCTCTCCGCGTGCCAGACGGCGATCGAAGGCTACTACAACGGTGAAGGCGCCGTCGGGATGTCCCGGACTTTCTTAGCTGCCCGCATTCCACTGGTGGTAGCAAGCCTGTGGCCGGTCGATTCAGATTCAACAAAAGAATTGATGATTAATTTTCACCGCTACCGCAATAGTACGGATCCATTTACCGCCAGGGCTTTAAGGCAGGCGCAATTGGATATGATTGGCGGTTCAGACAAACGCCTTGCCGAACCGAAGTCATGGGCCTCTTTTGTTGTAATTGGCGGCTACGCTGAGTTCTGATTCTCTGACGCCATCCGAGCATCCTGCCCTTTCCTTTACGCGCGTGAAACGAAACATTACATTTTCTCATTATAGGTGAGACTGTGCCTACGCTTGGAAGGAGATGGATGCCTTATGCCCCTTAATCACTCACAGGCAACTGCCACGGTTACGGTCGCCGGACTTGCCCTTTTTCGCATGATTGGGCAGGGACGGCCTCAGCAATGCGAAGTGGGAATCCTCCAGTGCGACAATCACACTCTTGAGCTGCGAATCGAAGAGATTCTTTTGGAGGCGGATGGAATCACGCCCGAACGCTCCCGTGTTATCGAACCTGCTTTCGACCTGGACAAAGACATATTCATCAGAGCGAGCGATCCGTTAGACGACGGCGTCACAGCCTATAAACATGATCGATCCGGTCGGCGGACTTCCACAAATCCCCCAACGCCGGACGATGTCGAAGACTTCAGATGGATCGTTGACTTCACCAGCCCGAACTTCAACAACGGCCCGATTGCTCCGGTGCCCGACCCCTTAAGCACGAATAGCCCCAGGGGCTTCAAGCCGAAAATTCTCTTTACAAACGGAACGCTTTTTACTGCAGCCATCACTCCCGATTCCTTCGTTCGCGAGCTGGTAACCAATCGCGAAGATCGTCGCTTTATTGGCCAGATAGGTTTCAGGGCCGGGCTCGATATCAAGTGCGGCGATAACAATAAGAGCGGGATCGAGTTAGGCAATCAGGGCGGAACGATTCAGTTCCTGCCACAGAAACCCTATCGAAACAAACCGCGCGTCAGGTATGAAATTTCCATCGAGAATATTTGTCCGTTTAACGCCGAAATGATGGCCGAAGGAAGTGACTTTCGCTTCTACTATGACGCGATTACCACCGCCGATCACAAGCGATTTGATCTGCGGAAAGTGGTGCCGAACGGAGGCGATCCAAACAAAGCGCTTCCGGGGTCGAACTTTGATTTCTCGCTTGATGGCATTCCGCAAGCCTGCAATCCAGCGGGCGGCGGGTAACCGCCCAAACCGGCGGCCTGCACACACGATTCAGTAAGTCGATATCGAAGAGAAAGGAATTGCTTATGCCCGATATCATCTGCCCCAACTGTCATGCTATCGTCCGACCCTGGCTGGCCTGCTCTAATTGCGGCATCTCATTTCCCAAGGATCGCACTCGCAAGTCGATTGCCGACGCAAAGACTCGCACCCCCGACGGCATTGGCGATATTGCCGCGTCGGCCAACGTGCAAATGGACGCTCACTTGCACCGCGTGATTGGCGCCGTCAGAAGCCGCCGGGCCCGGAGGCTCTCGACGTCCTCCACTCAAGAGAGCGAAGTAGCGGTCATTGCCAGGGTAGACGATGTCGACGCGTTCACTAACCTCAGCGGAGTCAGAGTCTCGGCCGAAGCGCTTCAGGATTCAGACACGACCTGGCTCGTAACAGCCCGGATACCTGCGGACAGGATCGAAGAAATCCGTCAGCAGAAATACGTTAAGAGTTTGAAGGCCTCTCAACGATTGAGACCGTGCCTCGAGAGAACCCTGGCCGAGATTGGCAACGGGTCAACCGCTTTGATGGACGGTTCTCTTGCCCGAGGCGGCAAAGGGGTCATCGTGGGAATCATCGACTTCGGAATGGACTTCGCACATAAGAATTTTCTAGATGAGAACGGTAATAGTCGCGTGCTGGCTATCTGGGATCAGACGGCACCGCAGAATCCCAAGAGCCCTTCACAATACGGTTATTATTACGGAACCCTGTATACGCAGGATGACATCAATTTGGCGCTGGAGCAGCAAGATCCTTATAGAGCGCTCGGCTATGGACCCGCCCCTGATGACTTACTTCAAACTGGCGCTCACGGAACCTACGTTGCAGACGTAGCAGCAGGCAACGGCAACGCTTCCGTCGGATCGGTCGGGAAAGGAGTAGCTCCGAATGCAGACATTGTCTTTGTCGAAGCTTCGACTAAATGTGTGCCGGCCTCCGATGCGAGCGTCGTCGGAAACTCCTTCGGCGATTCCGTGCAGCTTGCGGAGGCGATCAGGTTCATCTTCGCCTTTGCCGAAGAACGCAACCGACCCTGCGTCATCAATTTGAGCATGGGCACAAACGGCGGGCCACATGATGGAACGACGTTGGTGGAGAAATGGATCGACTGCCTACTCGCGCAGGCGCCCAACCGCGCAGTTGTGATCGCGGCCGCTAACATGTTCGGCAAACAACTGCACGCGGCCGGCAAGGTTTCGGCCGAGAAGCCGGTGGAGCTCAAATGGGAGATTTTCCCAAACGATTCGACTAATAACGAGCTGGAGATTTGGTACTCAAAAGACGATCGCTTCGACGTGGAGGTGATAAGGCCTGCCGACACCATCCCAATCGCAGGAGCCAGGTTCGGCGAAACGCGAGAGTTCACGTTCTGGGAACACAGCACAATAGTCGTCGCCAATCGCGAGAAAGACTCGTGCAACGGCGACAACACGATCAACATATTCCTCGATCACGAGCTCTCCCCGGGGACCTGGACCATACGCTTGATCGGCGCTTCAGTTAAGGACGGTGGCTTTCACGCCTGGATTGAACGAGACGAAGCCGGACCGTCACAATTCAAGGCGGTGGAGGCCGGAGATTCCTACCAGATCGACGATGCGGTCACTCTGGGATCCATCGCCTGCGGGAACAAGTCGATTGTCGTGGGATCCTATGATGCGCATCAACCAGGCGAGCCCTTATCAGGAAGCTCGAGTTCGGGACGCACTCGTGATCTTCGCAAGAAACCAGAGCTGTCGGCGCCGGGGGAACATGTCCTCGCCGCCTACTCCGCCACACGAGTGCGACGCAATACATTGTCGGGCACCAGCATGTCCTCGCCTGCGGTGGCGGGCGTCGTCGCGTTGATGCTCGCAAAGGCGAAATCACGAGGCGTCTCTCTTTCGGCGGATAACATCCGTGACCTCCTGATCCGAACGGCTCGCAAGGATCCGCCAACAACCGGCGGCGACCTGGATCCCGATTATGGATTTTGGCATCCCAGATATGGGTTTGGCCGAGTGTCGGTCACTGATGCGGTGACTGCGGTTACATCGCTGGCGGCGAAACGAGGTAAGGGGAAGAAAGCTAAATCTCCGGCCCCCAACCGCAGGATAAAATCGAAGTCACGAAAGACGTAGCAAGAAATCATCCTCCCAGCGTAATCATCTCGATCTTGTGATGCTGTTTCGGCTGATAACCCTCGGGAGAGTTCATCGCCGCCAGTCGTTCATCGGAATACCTATCGTTTCGAGCGCCCCATACCGAACTAATCAGTTCCGTCAACTGGTCATCGGTTGCTCCACTTCTCATCAACGACTTCAAGTCGTGGCCCTGAGTCGAGAACAAACACGTCACCAGTTTTCCGTCGGCAGTCAGCCTGGCGCGCGTGCAGGTTGCGCAAAAGGGTTCCGTCACTGAAGCGATCACTCCCACGTCTCCCCCTCCGTCGATGAATTCGTAATCAACCGACGGTGCGGTGCCGTTGTCCCTGCCGACCTCTCTGAGAGGAAAGCGTTCATTAATCTTCTCGAGGATTTCCTTCTTTGAGACAATCTTTTCGGAGATCCAGTTGTTCGCGTTTCCCACATCCATGTACTCGATGAAGCGCATTGCGAAACCGTTCTCTCGCGCGAATTCGACTAGAGGTAAGATATCGTCGTCGTTTAGGCCTCGCTCGATTACCGCGTTGATTTTGATCCGCCCAAGTCCCGCGCGCTTCGCGGCGAACAAGCCTTCGATCACCTTCTCCAGATCACCTCGCTTAGTGATCAGTTTGAACTTTTCCGGGTCAAGGGTATCAATGCTGATATTGATGCGTTTTAGACCGGCGGCGGCGAGATCATCAATCTGATCGCACAACAATGAAGCATTCGTCGTGAGGCAAAGATCAAGGTCACCATCAAGCGCCCTCAGCATATCGATAAGTCGATGAAGATCTTTTCGAACGAGCGGTTCGCCTCCGGTGATTCGAATCTTCTCCACGCCAAGGTCAACGAACAGCCGCGCGAGCCTCGTGATCTCCTCGAAGGTGAGGATCTCGTGCCGATCGATCCACACGTACTCTTCCATCGGCATGCAATACGTGCAGCGAAAGTTACACCTGTCGGTTACCGAAATCCTCAGGTCCTTAACAGGCCGATTGTAGGCGTCTCGCGCCATCGCCGGTTCCGACTTCGAGCTTTGATCTGACAAACTCAATGATCTCCTCGTTTATAAATCGATCTTCTTTCGTGACGGTGAAGCAAGGTTTTTTTCTTTGAACTTCACGCTCGAGCAAAACTATGTTGGCCAATACAGACTCTTCCTGCGGGCGGTTGATCAGAACATAAGCGTCGCTCAGATCAAAGAACTGTTGAGACGAGACTTTGAAATCCGCGTTTCCGGTATCGAGTACCTGGAGATAAACCGCCGGGTTCATGAAGCGACGCAGGCTATTGCTTTCGACGATTACGAATTCGTCGTCTTCGATTTGTTTCCTGAACGCCGGCAGCGCGGTAAACAACTCGCCTTGCTTGGTGCGCACCCACAGCGACCTGATCGCGCCGGCCGCCAGGAACCGCGCCGTGTCGGTGCCGGTTTCACGGCGTCGTTCTTCTGTGATTGAGAATTGATGCTCGCTTACTGCGCAATCGCAACTTTCGCCATTGACTGAACAGACTCCGTGACCGAACTGGGTGATCTTCGCCGCCGTCCAGTTGAACTCCGGCGTGGCGCGGATGATTCCTTCCACCACAGAAGTTTTCCCTATGTTTCGCGTGTGCCCGCCGACCATCACCAGTTTCATGGCTTCATACATAATAAGGGTTTCGGGCGGAGAATGCTAAGAACCGTGGTATTGGTTCAGTTTGATCCTGACCTCGCCAGGGAGTAGGAACCGCTGATTTGCGCTGACCGCGTTTCGCCGACCTGCGCTGATCAGCGCAGCCAAGGCAGCGCAAATCAGCCGTGCATATTGTCGAAACATAGAAAGAATCATTAGCAGGACGCCGCCCCGAAAGCCTTTGCCAAAAACTCAAACGGCAAGGCCGGTTAGAGACGCAGTAAGTAGCAGCAGTCGCTTGATACCCAGCTCGCGGCCGTGGGGTTCGTACCATTCAGTAAGGCTGTGACAGTTTCCCGATACGCCACCGACGCCCAGTGTGATGGCGGGAATCCCGAGCGAGATCGGTATGTTTGAATCCGTAGACGAGCAATCAAGGCGCGGCTCGATGCCCAGCGCTCGCGAGCACTCGATCGCCGCGCGCACAATTGGCGAGCCGATCGGTGTTTCACCAGACGGACGATCGCCTGTCTGCTCAAATTCGCAGGTAAGACTCGTGCCGCTCATCGCACGCTGTGAGTTTTCTTCTCGCACCGCGATTTCGACTACGCGGCGAAGATGTGCTTCGAGCTTGTCGATCTCATCGCTCGAAACCGAGCGAAGGTCTACGACCATGCTTGCGCTCGCGGGTATCGCATTTACCGAGCTGCCGCCTTCAATGATGCCTACATTGTAAGAAGTGCGCGGGGCGAGCGGCGCCGGATACGATGAGAACCGTGCAATCGCTCGTCCAAGCGCATGAACCGGATTAACTATTCCGAAGTCACCCCACGAATGCCCACCGGGCCCGCTTATTGTCACACGATAACGACGCGAGCCAAGCGCACGATGAGTGATTCGCTCGAGCCCCGGGCCATCGAGCGATATGAATGCGTCGACGCCACTTGTGAACTCTCCCTTATCGAAGAGGTGCCGCACGCCTCGCAGATTCCCTTCCCCTTCTTCACCTACAGTTGCGACAAAATAAACTTGCCCCCTCGTCACTATATCGCCGGCCTCGAGCGCCCGCGCAAGTGTGAGCAGACTGACGATACCGCAAACGTTGTCGCTGATCCCGGGCGCGTGAAACCGCGCGCCATCCCGCCGCACGCGGACGTCGGTTCCCTCCGGGAAGACGGTGTCGAGGTGTGCCGATATGACTACCCGCGGTCCAGGTGAACGTCTGGATGAGGGCCCCGGGCGCTCGGCTATCACATTGCCCTCTGCGTCCGACCGCACGAGCGACAATCCGACGGCATGGAAGCGCTGTCCGATGAATCGCGCGCGAGCGTCCTCCCTAAAGGGAGGCGCGGGTATCTCGCAGATGCGCACCAGCTCATCGTCGAGCTCGACCTGTAGTTCGTCTATGAACTGGAATGCGCGCCGGATCTGCGCGGATTTCATCAGGCTGGCTATCGACCGTCCTTCGCCGGTGACGGTTGCGTAGTTTTGCATTGATCGTGCCCTGAATTTGGCGGCATGTACGGGCGTCCCTCCCTGGCCCCGCTCTTCGCTAAAGGTTCGTAGCGAACGAAAGAGGGGCGGCCACGGCGGGACACCCGTGCACTCTCTACACTAATCGCATGATCTCTTCGTCAGTGAAAACCGAATCGCTCTGCTTGGCGCGGTCGAATATCCGTTCCACCCTTTCCTTCGTAGGTTCAATTCCATTTCGCTCGAGCCAAAATATGACATTTGATTTGCCGCTCATCGGGCCTACCTCAATCGTCTGTTCGCAGTTCACCATCTTCGCAGGCACGCCGGAGTAAACCATGTCGGCGAGCCAGTCGTCGCCTTTGTTGAAAGCCTTGATGACCGCCGACGCGTGTACACCGGTCGCGGTCCGGAAGGCATCGCGACCGACCACGGGATACGAAATAGGAATGGGAACCCCGGTTGATGTGCTGACTGTCTCACAATAGCGCTTAAGATTCGATAGGTCGCGGTCGATGTAGCCCATCAATTGAAGGTTCACCAACAGTTGATCCATCGATGTGTTGCCGACGCGTTCGCCGATTCCAAGTGCCGTACCGTGAAGCCGGTCAGCGCCCGCCTCATATGCAGCTATCGCGTTGATCACGCCGAGTCCGCGATCCTGATGACCGTGCCAGTCGATCTTAACCCCTTCAGTCAGTTCCATCTCCTCAACAACACTCTTTATGAAGCTGATCAGCGCCCGCACGCCGTCGGGCGTAGCGTGGCCTACGGTGTCGCACACACAGATGCGCCGGGCTCCGGCTTCGATTGCGGTGCGGTAGAGCGCTCTCACCGTGGCAGGATGCGCTCGCGTTGTGTCTTCAGTGACATACATGACCGGCAATCCGTGCGCGACGGCGAATTTCACCGCCTCTTCAGTCGCGGTAAGCATCATCTCGAGCGACCAGCCTTCGGCGTATTGGCGAATCGGGCTCGAGCCAATGAACGTGCAGGCTTCGATCGGAATTCCAATCTTTTCAGATATTTCGACGATCGGTTGAATGTCGGCGAGGACCGTTCTCGCAGCGCAGTTAGGCCGGATGTCCAGCCTGCAATCTACAATCTCCTGTGCAAGCCGTGTGACGTCCGCTACAGCGCGTGGTCCGGCGCCCGGAAGCCCAATGTCTGCGCTGTCGATTCCGAGGGAGTCCATCAGGTGAAGCATCTCGATCTTTTTCTCAATCGGAGGATCGATGACCGAAGGCGACTGCAGTCCATCACGCAGCGTTTCATCGTTCAGTTCCAATGGACGGTTGGTCGTCTCGGCGCGGCCGACGATGTTCCAATCATAAATTAGATCGCTCTTCTCCATCACTTCGTTCCGTTTCGATTAGAGCAAACGCACAAGCTGAAGGTCAAGAGAACGCATGTCCGGCAAACTTCAGTATGTCGTCGTACCAGGGGCAAAGCGACAGACTGAAGTTTGTTGGACCTTAGTGTTACCATTCACGCTTCGAAGGAGAAGAGCTTGGTAACCCCAAAGCGGCCCGGGGCGCAACGAAACTCAATAGATATTACGACGGCTCAACTAATGTTGGCGTTCACCGCCTTGTTCTTACTGAACCTGCTGCTGCGGGTGTTCTACCTTCGTTACGATTTCGTGAACGGTGATGAAGGCGTCCGGGCACTAACGGCGGTTAGAATGCTCGAAGGCGCACGACTCTACGCCGACGTGGTGACTGATAAGCCGCCGGGCGCTTCGCTGTTCTACGCGGCAGTCTTCGTCTTGTTTGGCCGCAGCATGAAAGCGGTTCACGCGGCCGCCATCGTTTGGAACTTTGCTACGAGCCTTGTTGTCTACGTGATCGCCTTCCGTTTTTACCCCAAACGCCTGGGATTGTGGGCGGCATTTTTGTTTGTCTATTTCAGCACCAACTACTTCACTCAGGACACGATGGCGGCAAACACCGAGCTCTTGATGGCGCTGCCTTACACCGCGGCGTTCTACTTCTTCATTCTTGCAAGCAAGCCAAACAGCATGAACGCGGAGCCCGAACGCCCTTGGTTCTCCGCCGCCGGAGCCCTCTTTGCCGCAGGACTTCTTACCGGACTGGCTGCGCTTCTTAAGCAGGTTGGGATACTCAACCTGGGATTCTTCGCGCTGTTCGAGATCCTCGCGGCGTGGAGAGCGCGCGCTAAATGTCCGCTCTCGATGTTGATGGGGCGCGCGGTTGTTCGTCTTGCGGTTGTAGGAGCCGGCTTTGCCTGCGTTATCGCGGCATTCATCCTGTGGCTCCGCTCAATGAACGCGCTTGGCGACTTCTGGAGGAACGGGATAGTTCTCAACATGTTTTACATAGACTCCGAGCCTGCCGGCTTGTGGATCAAGTTCATGGCAGGACGCGGTCTGGGTTTCATTTTCTTCAATGCGACATTGTGGTCACTGGTGGCGCTCGCGGTATGGCATTCAACTAAAGTCGGGACGCCAAATGAAACCGAGAAACAGGAGGCATTGTCCGATCGCACTGTTGCGTTGTGGGCAGGAGTCACGCTCATCGCGGTGATGATGAGCGGTCGATTCTATGGTCACTACTTCATCCCCGCCCTGCCCGCGCTCTCACTCCTTGGCGCGCGCGGCCTCGAGTCATTGCAACGGGCGGTCAGTGACCCAGATGGCAGACAAAGAGCTCGGCTTGGAATCGTTGCCTTGAGCCTGTTCTTCGCGGTCGGTTTGTTCAGGTGCCATCATCGCACGGCGGTGCTCGCGTACGAGACCGTAACTGGAACGCGGACGCATTGGAGCGCGAATTGGGGAATGACAAAGCGCGAAGAGGAAGCCGAGGTGGTGTCAAGCTTTGTGCGAGGTCAGATTTCGCCCGGCGAGCCGCTATACATCTGGGGCTACGCGCACGATGTGTTTTGGCGGACAGGTTGCCGGCCGGCTTCTCGATACCTTGCGCCGTATTTTATCGACGGGCGTTTTGCCGATGCCGAGGCGACCGTGTCATCATCAGGTGAACAGTTCAGACGGGAAGCGGCGGCTAATCTGCTTGAAGACCTTCAGCACACGAGGCCGAAACTGATACTGGATATTGAAGGAGGTTTTAGAGCCCTGCCTTATCCCGAACTTGTGGATTTCATCAACGCGAACTACCGCGAAGACGGAATTGCCGGCCCTGATCCTTCTCGCCCGTTCCGCGTATTGCGTGCGAAAGCTGGTGAAGCCTTGAGCAGATAAGCGCTGGACCCCGCATAGCCCGATATTTCTACGGCTGATACAATACGGGCTTCCAACTATCAAACTACAGTGGAGAACTCAGGAGGATCACATGAAGGCGAGAGCGTTCGCTTTTGCAGTCGCGTTGGTCATTGCGTCGTCAACATCACACTACGGGCAGCGACTTTCCACACCGTCCGGCTATCTGACACCGCCCAGGGTTATCGTCGATATCCTGGACGCGGCGCCGGCGCCGACCGTGATCGTCTCACCCGACCACACGCTGGTCGCGCTGCTCGATCGGCGCAGTATGCCAACGATCGCCGACCTGGCCGAGCCCATTCATCGTATTGCCGGCACCCGCATCAACCCTAGAACTAATGGCCGGCAGCAGCGCACCGGAAGTGTGTTCGGCATTACCTTGAGAGCAATCTCGGATGGAACGGATAGAAAGATAACCGTTCCGGTAAATGCGAAGATTGGAAACGTAAGCTTCTCGGATGACGGCAAGCGTCTCTCCTTCACTAACACCAGAGAGAACGGCATAGAGTTATGGGTGGCGGATACTGCGACGGGTCAGGCAAGGCTTGTGAGTGGGAATGAGCGGCTGAACGAAACCGGCGGTGATCCTATTGACTGGCTGAAGGACGGCTCGACGCTCGTCGTTCAGCTTGTGCCGGCCGGTCGTGGACCCGCGCCTGCAGAGCCGCGCGTGCCGACGGGGCCAAACATTCAGGAGAATCAAGGCAAAGCCGCGCCCGCCGAAACCTACGAGGACATGATCAAGAGCAGTCACGACGAGGATCTCTTCGAGTACTACTTCACAAGCCAGCTTGCGACGATCGACACCGCGACGTTACGTAAAACCCTGGTCGGTAAACCGGGGATTCTCGAAGACGTCACGCCGTCGCCCAGCGGCGATTACATTCTGGTGTCGCGGCTCAAGCGGCCGTTCTCGAGACTGGTGCCGCTGAACGGGTTCCCGAAAGAGATCGAGATATGGAACCGCCGCGGAGAGCGTGTAAAGAAAATCGCCGATGTCCCATCAAGCGAGTTCATCCCAATCGGCGGCGTTGAGCCGGGGCCGCGCAATTGCCGATGGCGTCCGGATCAGCCCGCGACGGTGACCTGGGTCGAGGCCCTCGACGGAGGTAACTCCAAAAACAAAGTTCCGTTTCGCGATAACGTGTTGGCATTGGCGGCTCCATTTTCAGGCGAACCGATTGCAGTGGCTAAGACCGAGTGGCGATTCGGTAGTCTCTCTTACACCGAGAAAGGCATCGCCCTGTTGGGCGAATCTGATCGCGCCACTCGGCGAACTCGAACCTGGATTCTCGAAGCGGGCGCCCAACCGCGCAAGCTCTGGGAACGTCGACAACAGGACGCGTATACAAACCCAGGCACTCCGGTTGTGCGAAGGGATAGCGGCGCAGGGCGCCAGGGCGGTGGTGGAGGTGGGGGCTTCGGTGGTTTAGTCGGCGGCTTAATTCAGCAGAATGGAGATTCCATTTATCTGATCGGCACGGGCTCCTCACCGGACGGCGACCGGCCGTTCCTCGATCGGCTCGACTTGAAGACACTCAAGTCGGAAAGACTTTTTAGATCAGCCGAGAAGACCTACGAATCCATAGTCGCTCCGTTGGATGCGGACGCCAAAAGCATTCTGACGGAGTACGAAACGCCAGCCGATCCGCCGAACTACTACGTGCGCGATCTCGCGGCGGGAACAAAGCGCGCGCTCACTCAGTTCAAAGATCCGACGCCTCAACTTGCCGGAGTCGAAAAACAATTCATCACGTATGAGCGAAAAGATGGCGTGAAGCTATCGGGCACGTTGTACCTACCGGCTGGTTATAAGAAAGGTGAGCGGCTCCCGCTGGTGATGTGGGCTTACCCGCGCGAGTTCACGGATACCGATACGGCCAGTCAGGTTTCGGGCTCGTCTTATAGGTTCACCCGAGTTACCGGGATCTCACACCTGTTTTTGCTGACCCAGGGATACGCGATCCTGGACAACCCGACGATGCCCATCGTCGGAGCGGGAGAAACCGCGAACGACACCTACGTCGATCAACTCGTAGCCAGCGCCGAAGCTGCAGTGAACAAGGTCGTTGAGATGGGCGTCGCCGATCGCGATCGAATCGGCGTTGGAGGACACAGCTACGGCGCGTTCATGACGGCTAATCTGCTGGCGCACTCGGATCTGTTTCGCGCCGGCATCGCGCGTAGCGGAGCTTACAATCGAACACTGACTCCATTCGGGTTTCAGAGCGAGCGACGAACGTTCTGGGAAGTGCCGGACATCTACGGCCGGATGTCGCCGTTCTTCTACGCCAACAAGATCAAGGCCCCGATTCTGCTGATTCACGGCGAAGCGGATGACAACTCGGGCACATTCCCGATCCAGTCGGAGAGATTCTACATGGCGCTCAAGGGACACGGCGCCACGGTGCGATACATCACGCTGCCTTTCGAAGCTCACGCGTACACGGCTCGCGAGTCGGTGTTTCACACGCTCGCGGAGATGATCAATTGGATGGACAAGTACGTGAAGAACGCCGGGCAAAGAGACGGAGCGGCGGCGGTATCGAAGTAAGGAGTTCGCGATTCGATAACTTAACTTTCGGCGGCAACGAAAGAGTCGCGGTCACGCGCTCGACCGCTCTTTGTGCGAGCCAGTACTTGTGATTTCGTGTCGGCTTCTTGTTTGGTTCTCGACTGGTTTTCGCGACTTCGTCTAGAGCTCGAGCGTTTCCGCGGAGGAAATCTTCGGGACATTGTTGACAATCCGTTAAGCTGATTCGTGACGATATCCTCTGCGCATGACCGTCTTTCATGGGTAGAGAGGCACTTTGTCGAACAGATTATGCGGTTTCAGCATGAACCCCGTCCACATCACATGCGCGACCAGCGGCTTGAATGTACCACCGACGTACTGCCCGTCCTCGTCGCGCGGCTGATGATGTGCGGCGCTGTAGAACCAGACCACCACGTCGCTGTTTGAGACGGGCTCGGGAGGCACGATGTAGGTCGGCAGGGACGGCACGTACATTTCCGTAGCCTTGTATTTGGTCACCCAGAAATCGCTCTTGGTGAAGTCCTCCTTGTGCCGCGGAGTGCCCGTGCGTATCGGCATCAGGTCATATCCGGAAATGTGTCCCTGCGCATTCTTCAGGGCGGAATCGTGGATGTGAAGCATGGTGAAAGCGAGTGGATTCCACTGCACGCCGGCTTCCTTTGTCACCATTGTCGAAGAGTCGGTGGCGGTCAGGCCGGCCTCAGCGTGCGAGACGACATCAACCGAATCATTGGGGAAGCCGTTGAGATCGATATCCAACCGCCAAAAGATTCCGTGCATATGAGCTTCCAATGGCTGAGGTGGGTAGTTAGTCGCCGTCGCGCCCACTCGGCCCAACATGACTCCATCATCGCGGAACGTCCATTCGATAATGTAGTTGTAGTTGCCGGCGCCGATACCGCCCCATAAGACGATCTCCTCTCCGCGCCGCACGCTGCTGTAGTTTGTCCAGGCCAATCCCCGGTCGTGCACCTCCTTACAGACGTAGTCGGCATCGAGCAGAGTGCCGCCGGTTGCAGCTGGACAGTGTTTGGCCGACAACTTGAAAAGAGAAAAGTTGAAACTGCTCATGTCGAGAAAACGCGGCGAGCCGCTGTGATACGGCACGAACAACTCAGCCACGCGCGCGTCGTAGATAACCTGAACCCATGGCGAGGTTGGAGATTTGCGAAAGTAAGCGGCATTGATGACCAGACCATTCTTGTTTACTCGTTGCCAGCAAAACCGCCAGCGCGTTTCTTCGGGCAACGCGGGGTCGGTGGGAAAGCGCTGCTCGATAAAATATGGCGCAGAACAGGCTTGCGCTTGCACAGCCACAGGCGCAGTCAATGCCAGGAGACCGCCCAACGCCGATAGCAGACAGAGGCCAATTCCTTTTCTTGATTTCATCTTCTCCTCCTTCTAACAACTCTGTGCGTGCTGCTCGGTTGCTCTACCCGCGCGACTTGTGCAGTCAGATCGACAACGACGGAAGTTCCTGTAAGGAAAGTCTCTCCCTGCCGGAACAGCAGCGAGAGGCAGCGATGCTGATAGCACGGGTCTTTTGGTTTGGACGCAAGCAGACGGAGCGCCTCAACCTGATTGGGCTGACCCGCGCGAAATTCCTGAGCCGCCACTTGATACCGCTGATAATCCGGGCCGAGGAGGTCGGTGAGGGTTTTGTTCCGCAGCGCAAGGGCGAGTGCTTCGCTCACTTCTTCCGCAACTAGCGGGACTGTGTCGCCATTGATGCGCGCCGTTTCGCGAACCGTGCCCCGCGACAGGTCAACCAGCGAAAGGATGCCCTCGTTGCCCTGATACTTATAGTAGAGCACTTCGGCATTGCGACTCCCTCCGTCACTCTGCAGCGTTTTTACGGTTGCCAGTTCGACGGAGATCAAACGTTGCCGGCCGGTACCGCGCAGCCGCCTTGCGCTAGCGTCACCCTCAACTACGCGCACGGCCAATGCACGCTCTTCAGGGGTTAGCGGATCGAATGGCAAGACTCCGCGCGAAGGCGTCTGGGCCGAAACCCTCTGAAGTTGAAAAGGAACGAACTGAAAAAGAATTGCCAATGCGAGCGCACCGAGAACCCGTATTGCAGGTGCCGACACACCCCTTGGCCGAAGCGCTGAGGGAAGAAGTGGCTCCATTGAACACCTCCGTAGTTGTGGCCTTTCGGCGTCTCAAGTTGGAGGTCAATAGTACTGGCTATTGCCCTAAGCTGAAAACAACATTGGATAACAAATTAGGATGTCCGATAGCACTGCATAAACTACCACCACTTCTGTGAAACGGCAATGTTAGATTGTTTACGCTGGTAGATTTCGTTACTCCGCATTCGAAAAAACCACGAGCGGCATGCTCGAATTGCCCTTGCAGCTTGTTCCTCCAAAGGGACCGAATTGTCGCGGCGTCCTTCGGCGCAAACGTGCCGGCTCAGATCTCGTTTGTTTTATCAGAACTAAAACACTTGGAATGCACCTACCGGAACTGTTTCATTCGGACAAACCCGCCCGGTCTTTCACGCGGATGACGAACTTCAAACCGGACCAAATTTCGTTGATCGCACAGACCTTCACGTCAACGAGTCCGGCGTCCAGACCTATCTGTCGCACTGAGTTGTCAGACAAATCAGTAACAACTCCTGAAGCTTTCTTTGGCCAGGCGATCCACAACATTCCAGCCGGAGCAAGCTTTGACGCCAGGCGAGTGAAGTTCTGGGTAAGCTCGAACTGCGACTTCACGAAGAACAAAATCACGTCAAGCGATGTCTGTACGCTGGTAACAAACCTCACCTCATCTGGAAGGCCGATGAGCTCGCGCCGAAAGCCCGGCGGTGCGCCGACCAGCGACACTCTACAGCCTTCCTTTATTCCGAGCTTCTGTGCGAGGGGTGTTTCAGAATAACCAGCCATAGTTCACATCAAGGTATTCAACAGACAATCAGTTGTCTCGCCAACCCCGAAAGGGGTTGTGTCTCTAAGCCCCGGGGTTGCGGTACTCCGCTACCCTGGGTGATTAAGTCACGTTGGCTGCGGCGTCGGAATTGATAGCAACCCTGAAGGGGTTGCGGCCCGCAGTAGATGCTACACGGCCCAGTCACGTTTCGTCGTTAGTCACCGGACCCACAACCCCGTTGGGGTTGGAACCTATCGCCAATGAGGTCCCAAGGTAGCCGAGTACGGCAACCTTGGGCTGTGAGACGCAATCCCGTTGGGATGCCTCACAAGTCTAAGTCCAAACTCAAGCGACAAACTGAAGTTTGTCGGACATCGTTTGTCGGACATCGCTAAACCTGCTCCAACTCGACTCCGAAGTGGTCGAGCAGTGCTGCCTTCCATTCTTCATCGTTGCCGAGCTCCCGTTCTTGTTTCTCGCCGTGCGTCGTGATTATTAGCCGCATCTCGCTGACGGTGATACGCCCATATTCGGTCGCTCGAGTGCACGCCCGTCGCCGAGTAAAGATTGAATCGGGCGACGTCTGATGGTAATGGCACATGTCCGCGAAGTCCGAGTACTCGTGAGCCTCCAGCGTGAAGCGATACTCGGGTTTCCACTCGTCGCCTTTTCGCCGCAGCACAATCACATACCCGTCTGCATCCATCAAACAATAAGCATCCTCACCCTGCACTTGCTCGCCGCGATCATCCAGCAGCAACGGCTCGCGAAACGAATCTCCGAAACCGACATCGGCGAGCCATCGGCTTTCGAGCTGCACCAGCAAGGCCATGTGATCGAAAGGCGGGTCGAAGCCTCCTTCGTCGCGAGCCACTCCAGCCGAAAGCATCGACACTTCAAATCCCATAGCCCGGAGCAAGCCGCAAAACGCGCCATTCAATTCGTAACAAATGCCGCCGCGCCGATGGTCAACGATCTTGCGAACCACCCTCTCTTCATCGAGGATGATCCGGCGTCCCAGATGATTGTCGAGATTCTCAAATGGAACTGCGAGCGTGTGCGCTTTGTGCAGTTCGCGCAGCGTCTCCGCAGACACACCTCGAGGACCGCGGTATTCTATTCGGGCCAGATATCCATCAACGTCCATCGCTATTCCAGGCTACTTGATTAGGTTTGCTTCCATCGTCTGGCAGCCCAGGCGAATCAGCATTTTGCCGACTCGCGCCGGAAGCTCTGTCCTTAGAGTGTACGTGTGATGCTACACCTACGACGGCCTTCGGCGACAGGTTGTACTTTGCGTCTTTTTGCGAGAAACCAGGTTAGAACTTTGCAATACGGGTTTCGCGATGACGCCAAGACCACAAAGACGCAAAGTTGACTGTATGATCAGAGCGGCTTGTAACGCGACAGGGTTGACATTAAACTTGCCGAAATCTTTAAGGGGTTTTTCATGGCCGTCGGGCAAAACGTCTTACGCAAAGAAGGCTACGATAAGCTCACTGGCGCCGCGCGCTACGTTGACGACATCGCTCTGGACGGGATGCTTTTAGGGAAGACGATTCGCAGCACAATACCGCGCGGGCGAATCAAGTCGATCAAGTTTGATCCGGCTTACGGTTGGTCGCGGATTGTTGTCGTCGATCACCGGGACATTCCTGGAGAGAACTACGTCGCGCTGATCGAGAACGATCAACCGCTGCTGGCCGCGTCTGAGGTTCGTCATTGCTACGAGCCGATTCTGCTGATTGCTGGCGAAAGCAAACAACTGATTGAAGAAGCCGCTCACCATATTCAAATCGAATACGACGAATCGACGCCGGTGCTGACAATGGAAGCGTCGCTTGCCTGCAAAGAGCTTCTTTACGGCTCAGACAATGTCTTCAAGCGATTCCTGATCGGACGCGGAGACATCGACGAAGGGTTCGCCGCCGCTGATCGAATCATCGAAGGCGAGTACCGAGTCCCGCATCAAGAGCAACTCTACATCGAGCCGCAAGGCATGATCGCGATTCCGGGCGACGGCGAGATGACCGTGATGGGCTCGATGCAGTGTCCTTACTACATTCATAAAGCCCTCAAACAACTGTTAGGGCTCAGCGATGAGCGAACCATTGTGATCCAGACCACGACGGGCGGCGGCTTCGGCGGCAAGGAAGAATACCCGTCGATGATCGCCGCTCACGCGGCACTGCTGGCGCAAAAGGCGCGACGCCCGGTAAAGATCATTTACGAAAGAGACGAAGACATCGCGGCAACTACGAAACGTCATCCGGGAATCATCCGCCATCGAACAGGTGTGGCCCGCGACGGACGATTGACGGCATCCGAGATCGACATTGTGCTCGACAGCGGGGCTTACGTGACATTGACACCCGTAGTCCTTTCACGAGGAGCCATTCACGCGCTCGGGCCTTATCGCTGCGACAACGTTAGAATCACGGCCCGAGCCATGGTGACGAACACTCCACCGAATGGAGCGTTTCGCGGATTCGGGGCGCCGCAAGTAACGTTTGCTTACGAAATGCAGATGGAGAAGATCGCAGCCGAGCTTGGCATTGATCCGCTCGAGTTGCGTCGAATCAATATGCTTCGCGAGGGAGACATCACCGCGACCGGTCAGCGGTTGACCTGGAGCGTTGGATCGGAAGAAGTGTTGAACGCGGCGGTGGAACGATCGGGATACTCGAACAGGTACGGAGCGGAAAAGGAGGATTGGAAAAGAGACGATAACAAGCGTCGCGGAATCGGACTGTCATTCTTCCTTCACGGCGCCGGCTTCACCGGCAGCGGCGAAGCGCGAATGAAGGCTCAAGCCGGCGTCGAAATAGCCGCCGACGGCCGCGCTCGAGTTCTGGCGGGCTCAACTGAAATCGGACAGGGTACGCGCACGATCTTCTGCCAGATCGTAGCAGATGAGTTGGGTGTTGATTTCGACAGCGTGGATGTCGAGGATCCTGATACGTCGCGAGTGCCCGATAGCGGACCGACCGTGGCTTCGCGAACCACTATGGTAGTGGGTAAGGTCGTGCGGCTCGCGGCTCGTGAATGCAAAGACAAGCTGATCAACTTCGTCGGCGAACGCTTCGGCGCGCCTGAGGCGAAGCTGGTCAACGGTGAGTTCATTGCGAACGAAGAGTTTCTCGCGAGCTTTAATGAAATCGCGCGCGAATACGTGGCGCAATTTGGCGAGCTTCGAGCTTTCGCTCGTTACGCTTCACCACCGGAGATCGAATGGGATGATGAGACCTATTCGGGAGACGCGTACCCGGTTTACTCCTGGGGCGCGGAGGTAGCCGAAGTCGAAGTCGATATGGATACTTTCGAAGTTACCGTGCAGAAGATTACAACGGCCCAGGACATCGGCCGCGCGATTCATCCGGTGTTCGCGGCCGGTCAGATCGAAGGAGGCACGCTGCAAGCGGTCGGATACGGATTGCTGGAAGAGTTGATATGGGACAAGGGGCGGATCATCAACAATCGACTTACAAACTACATCATTCCTACGTCTCTCGACGCGCCGGATATGGATACAATCATAGTCGAGAAGGAATATCCCTACGGGCCTTTTGGGGCTAAGGGCGTAGGCGAATTGCCAATGGATGGAGCGGCTCCGGCGATCGCAGCGGCCGTGTTCAACGCAACAGGCGCGTTCGTAAATGAGATTCCAATAACGCCCGAGCGCCTGATGTCCGCCGTCGAAGACAGAAGGCCGGGTTCAGTTGAATGAGCGACTCTATGGAGCAGACGAACATTCCCGAATACGGCGCAGCGAGCGTGACCCCGAAGTCCCGCGTTAAGCTGCTTCTGGTGTTAATTACAGCACTGCTCCTGATTCCGCCAACGATCTACATTGGAGTCATTGCGCTCTTTGCCCAGCCCGTACGAGTCCAGGGAGCCGCGATGTCACCCACCTTGAAGGACGGCGACAGGATCTTCATCCGGAAGCATTTCTCGTCTCTAAAGCGCGGGGACATTGTTGCGTTCCTTTATCCTGAAGATCGATCAAAGAGTTTCATAAAACGAATAGTGGGATTGCCCGGAGAAACTATTGATCTTGATGGCGAGGGGCACGTCACAATCAATGGACGACCTATTGAGGAATCGTACTTGCAGCCGCGGCAGAATGAGACCGCGAAAGCGCGGTGGCAGTCGGTTAGGCAAGAGTTCAAGCACATAAACCCGGATTGCTACTTTGTTATGGGTGACAATCGCGACGCATCCAACGACAGCCGTTCATGGGGAGCTGTTCCGAGGACTTTAATCTACGGCAAGTTTATGTCGCGCTATTGGTCGGCGAACTGATGATGAACCTCCAATTCAGCACAAATGGAATCACGCGCGAAATCGATGTGCCGCCGATGAAGCGGCTGCTCGATGTGCTTCGCGAAGACTTGCGGCTGACAGGTACAAAAGAAGGCTGCGGAGAGGGCGAATGTGGCGCGTGCTCGGTGATAGTCGATGGTGAAGTGATCAACTCTTGTCTCGTTCCGGTGTGTCAGGTAAACGGCGCGACGATTCTGACCGTCGAAGGCCTCGCGCGTGACGGGCGGCTCGATCCACTTCAACAAGCTTTCCTGGAGTGCGGCGGCGCGCAGTGCGGAATCTGCACGCCAGGCATGCTGATCGCCGCCCGCGCGCTGCTCGACGAGAACTCTCATCCGTCTCGCAACGATATCAAAGAAGCCATCGCCGGGAATCTCTGCCGGTGCACCGGGTACGTGAAGATCATCGATGCAATCCAGCAAGCTTCGATGACGAAGGACTAAGCGATGTTCCCAGATGAAGAGCTGAGCGAATTAAAAGACCGAATATCGCAGATGTCGGATCGGGAGCTGCTGCGAATGGTCGAGGTTGAATACAACGACTATCGGAAGGAGGCACTCGAGTTCGCCGAAGTGGAGCTGCAGAAACGCAGCATTCCATTTGAAAAATCCGAGCCCGACGAAGATGAGGCCGAAGAAGCGGAATCAAAAGATCCAATCCCCAACATCGCGCCGTGTCGCGAATGCGGCGGCGTTATGCGCTCGGGGTTGTTGTTTGCGGATAAGGAACTCACCATGTTGTTTAATGCCGACAACGAAGAACGCTTCGTTCAGAGTTTCGCGTGTATGACTTGCGGGTCCGTGCGATTGGCAATTGATCTGGAGACTGAGGTCGAAGGCTGAGTTTGAAAACACGACGCGCGTCTGAATACACCGATGACCTTTGATCCCATAGTGCAATCGCCGACGTCGCTCGCAGAGGCTTATGCCCACTTGTCACAGCGTTGCGGAGCCGTGAAGATTATCGCTGGCGGCACCGATCTGATGGTGCTGATGAACGCTCACGTGCTCGACGCGCGAGAATTCCTGGATATTTGGCGAGTAGACGAACTCCGAGGCATAACCGGCGATGGTGATACGCTGCGAATCGGCGCCCTGACTACTTACACACAATTGATAAAGTCGGAGTTAATACAAAAACACGCGCCCTCGCTTGTAGCCGCGTCCCGAACGATCGGCGCGGTTCAGATTCAGAATCGAGGGACGATCGGCGGCAACATCGTCAACGCGTCACCTGCCGGCGATAGTCTTCCCGTGCTTGCCGCTTACGATGCAGAAATCGAGTTGGGAAGCGCTCGCGGAACAAGACGAGTTCCGTTCAATCAGTTTTACACCGGCTACCGGCAAAGCGTGCTTGCGCAGGATGAACTCGTGCTGGGTGTCCGAATACCGAAATTACAGCAGGGTGAAGTCGATTTCTTCTGGAAGGTTGGCACTCGCCGGGCGCAAGCGATTTCGAAGACCGTTATAGCTGCCAAAGCCCGAGTCGAAGATAAGAAAATCAATTCAATAAGCATCGCGGTTGGCAGCGTAGCTCCGACAGTGATTCGCGCGCGTCAAACCGAAAGGTTACTCAGAGGCTCGGCGATCAGTATGGAAGTCATAAACGCCGCGCGGAAATTGATTGCGGAAGAAGTCTCGCCGATCACCGACCTTCGCTCGACTGAGCACTACCGCCGAACAGTTACAGGAAACGTGCTCGCGAAGTTTCTACGGCAGCTAGGCTGAGGTTCAGGGTTCGTGGTTCAGGGTTCAGGGTTCGTGGTTCAGGGTTCGTGGTTCAGGGTTCAGGGTTCGTGGTTCAGGGTTCGTGGTTCAGGGTTCGTGGTTCAGGGTTCGTGGTTCAGGGTTCGTGGTTCAAGCTTTAGCTTGCCTGACTCTTTCACGCGATCAAATCGTTGAATGCTGTATTCTCAGCAAGGAAAGCTTGAACTCTGAACCTTGAACGCCTGGACGCTGAACCCTGAACCCCAAACCTTACTCGTGTCTAAGCGCAATCATCGGATCCATCTTCGTGGCGCGGCGGGCGGGCACGAAACAGGCTCCCAGAGCCACTCCTATCAACAGCACCGCTATTCCGGCGAAAGTGATCGGATCGGCTGCGCCGACCCCAAACAATAGGCTCGACATTACGCGTGTCAATGCAAGCGCCGCCGCCATCCCGGCGCCGAGACCTGCAAGAGCGAGAGTCAGTCCCTGTCTCGCGACCAGGCTGATGACGTCACGCTGCTGCGCTCCCAGCGCTACGCGTATGCCTATCTCGTGTGTGCGCTGCGTGACTGAGTAGGACATCACGCCGTAGATTCCAACCGCTGCCAACAGCAACGCTACTCCGGCGAAAACTGATAACAGCAACATTGTGAAACGCGTTCGCGCGAGGGCGGCGATCGAGACCTGATCCAGAGTCTTGATGTCGGACAGCGGCAGGTCCTTATCCAGAGCTGCGATTTCGTTTCTCGTCGTCGCGATCAGATTCATCGGATCGCCCTGCGTTCGTATCACCAACACCAAGCCGCTCTGAACCTGCTGGGAGACGGGGTAAAAGAATCCCGGCTTTGCGCGGAGTTCTCCTGGAGAATCCTTGAGGTCGCCGACGATGCCGGTTATCGTTCTGGTCTCACCCCAAAGTCGAACCCGTTTGCCTACGGCGTCTTCATCCGGCCAGTAACGATCGGCCATGCTCTTGTTAATTAAGATCACCTTTGGCGCATCTGCATCATCGCTCTCGCTGAAGAAACGTCCTGCCACTAGCGGGATGCCAACGGCGCGGAAGTAATCGGACGATGCAAAATGATATTGCGCAGAAGGAGACTCATCATCCGAGAACTGCCGGCCTTCGATTCCAAATGAGGTGTTCTCGTCATAGCCGGTCCACGGCAGATCCGACGTAACCCCGGCCTCTTCAACGCCCGGCAGCGCAGCAACGCGCGCTATGAGGTCGTGATAGAATGCCGATGCTTTTCTCCAGGTTGGATATCGCGCGCCGGGCAAATCAACTGTGGCCGTTAGAACATTGGCCGACTTGAATCCGGGATCGACCCTTTGCAGATAAAAGAACGTCCGCATTAGTAGTCCGGCTCCGATCAACAGCACGAAGGCCAACGATACCTCTGCGACCACCAGTAATCCGCGGAGGCGGTTATGCCGCGAGCCACCCGAGGAACCGCGGCCGCCTTCCTTCAGCGATTCATTAAGATTGATCTTCGATACCTGGAGCGCCGGCGCCAAGCCGAAAAGCACTCCCGTTAGTGCCGCTGCGCTCAGCGTGAACACAAAGGTTCGCCAGTCGAGCGAGACCATGTGCATGCGCGGTATCCCTTTCGGGCCGAGCGCGACCAGAGCCTTGATCCCTCCGTTCGCCACCAGAAGTCCGGCCCCTCCTCCAAGCACAGCGATCAACAGACTCTCGGTCAGCATCTGGTGAATCAAGCGGCGCCTGCTCGCGCCGAGCGCGGTTCGAACCGCGATCTCTTTCTGCCGCGCCGTTGAAGTTGCAAGCAATAGGTTGGCAATGTTGACGCATGCGATTAACAATACAAATCCTGCCGCGCCAAACAAGATCAGCAACATCGTCTGAGCGCCGCCCACGATCTCATCACGCAGAGGAACCAGACTAATCCGCCAGTCTTTGATTTCCGGGTGCTCCTGCTCGAGTTGCACCGCGATGCCGTTCATCCGTGCTTCAGCTTGCTCGCGAGTGATGCCGGACTTTATTCGAGCGATTGCGTTGAGGAAGTGAGACGTTCGAATCTTCGCGTCCATAGTCAGCGGCCACCAGACGTCTACACTTCCGCCGTGCGGAAGCGAATGGTAGTCGCCTCCGACGTGTTGAAGGCCCGGGCCCATAACGCCGACGATGGTGAAAGACATGCCGGACAGTGAGAGCGGCGTACCGATGATGGCCGGGTCTCGCGCGAAGCTTCGCTCCCACAAAGCGTGGCTGATGATGGCGACGTTTTCGTTGCCCTTGATCTCATCGTTTGGCAGGAACGAGCGGCCTAACTCCGGCTCAAACCCCAGAAGGCTGAAAAATCCTTGCGACACTCGCATTCCGATGAGGCGTTCGGGCCTGTCAGTCACCGAAAGATCCAGATCGCCTCGTGCGAATGTCGCGAAGTCATCGAAGACATCGTTCCGTTCGCGATAGTCCAGAAAGTTAGCCGGTGAAATCGGGAACTTCGGGAAGCGCGGGTTATTCTCAAACACTCTGACGATCCGATCGGGTTCCTTGTACGGAAGCGGCTTCAGCAGAACTCCATTCACCACGTCGAAGATCGCCGCGTTAGCACCGATGCTCAGCGCCAGCGTAACCACAGCGACCGCTGTGAAACCTGGATTCTTCCTCAGCAACCGCACCGCGAATCGAATGTCCTGTAACAGGTTATCCATATCAACTGGCCCTTGAGGTAGCCCTCTTCAGCGCGAATTCATTCATTTGAGAAACAGTTGTAGGTGACATCATCGAGCATTTCGTTGCTGGAATCGTATACATCTCGTAAAGAGGTGCCCGCCTATGTTGTCCTCTACAGTGCGCGAGGCATCGTTCCGCGCTTCTGGTCCGGTTGAAAGGTTGGGCGTTGATGGACCGTTTTAAGCCGCGCACGATTTGTGTAGGCCATAACATCAAAAAACCCACCTCTCACGAGGTGGGTATGTTGAAGCGAGAGCGAATGCGCCGCGCACTGTAGGCGATAACATCGGGCACCCACTTCTGACGAGGTGGGTATGAGTGGGTAAAGCGTGCGCTCTTACGAGATCACTCTTTCCTTTCGAATCGCCAGGGCCTTCTGCATGAAAGCCTGTACTTCATCGCTGTAGGGCCTTGGAAATGTCGCTGGCCAGTTTTGTTTATCCGCATACATCTTGTTCAAGCCTTTTTGGATTTCAGCATCGCCTCCAGTGAAACCCTGGACTAGCTTCGCCCATCGCTCGGCGAGCGCTTGCACGTTTTCGCTCGCGGGATCCTCACCTAGCGATGCCTCAACTTCTTTGAGCAGCGCGGGCCAGTCGCGCTGCGCCTGCTCGATTATGTCGCGCGGCACCGTCGCGGCACGCTCGGCAATCTTTTGTTTTGCTTCTTCAGAGTAATACTTGTCGGTCCATGTCATGTCGTTTTGCATATTGATCACCTCGATTATTTCTGCGAACACCTCCCAATCGGGCACGTCAGTTGAAGCCAATACGCCTTCAACTCTCTCGATCGCCTTCACCGCCAACTCAAGCCTGCGACGCTGCTCGACTATGATGTCACGCTGGCTTCGCAGTTCCGTTGCCAGATCGAATGAGTCTCGGTTGAGAATGTTCTTAATCTGTTTCAGAGGGAAGCCGATGAACTTAAGCGTGACGATTTGCTGAAGCCTCGCGAAGTCTCGCTCGCCATAGAGCCGATGACCTTTTGCCGTGCGACCGGTCGGTTTCAGTAGTCCCAGCCGATCGTAGTGATGCAATGTGCGGACGGTCACGCCCGCGAGCTTCGCGAAATCGGCCGTCTTGTAAAACCGGCCGATTTTCTTGGTCATCACCTTCATCGTCATTCCTCTTACAAGACCATCGTAAGGTCTGACGTTACGTCAGGCGCAAGAGGTTTTTTGAAAAAGTGTTTTGGAGACTTGTGCCGACATGGCCACAACCAGAACAGACAGTAGTAAAAGCTCACCGTTCTGCGAAAAGCTCGGTTACTCTGCGCCCTGCAGCGCGAGTCCGCCCCACGAGTAAGCTCAACGCCAGGGCGCAGATCACCACGCTTTCTGACAAGAGCAAGGTCAAGCCCGGCGAGTGAAAAAGCTGATCACAGCGACGAATAGCGCGGATCCGATGATCGACCAGATGATGGGGAAGTGCTCATGGCCAATTTCGATTACGAATATGTTTGGCAAGTGCAGAAGACCGGCGAGCCAAACGCCAACGAGTGCACCAATGAACCCTAACGCGATTGAAACGAGACAACCGCCATGGCTGTAGCCGGCGATCGCGCGCCCAATGGAACCGCAAATGCCAGCGACGAGAAGAAGGATTAGAAACGAGGTGACGCTCATCCGCAAATCTCCTTTCAGATGCAAAAACCGTAGAGTCTTGGTTGCGCTACACTCCCATTGCCTCTTGCGAGTCTCGCGTACAGTATCAAACAACTCGCCGATTTCAAATAAGTATACGAGCTTTCTCAACTCTCTGCTCCGTACAAAATATGCCGATGCGTGCAATATTATTCGCCAAACGCAACAAGGTCATTGCGGCTTCCAGGCAAAGTGCTCTGTTAAATGATTGTCGGGATACATGAAGAATTCCAGCGAGCATTGGAATGAGGCTTGCCCTTGCGGAAGCCCGGGTGGTCGTCAGATCTAATAAGGCGGTCACTCAAAACCAAAAACGATGAGAGTCGTTTCGGTCTAACACGCGCACCGTTCCTCGAGCGGCACGTTCGTCGGAGTGTGACCAAAGTCATCACTTGTCGACGTGCCGCGAGGAGCGGACTAATTTAAAAATTGGTTTCGTGCTTCTGGAAGGCCCCGAGGATACTACGCTTACCAGTCACCCTGCTTGATGCGCTTCTTTATTTTTCTCTTTGTGAGGTCGCGTTTTAGGGGACTCAGGTAGCTGATGAATAACTCGCCATCAAGGTGATCGGTCTCGTGCGAGACGCAACGGGCTTCGAGGTCCATCACATCCAGACTCATCTCGCTGCCGTCAATGTCGTGACAGCGAACCACGACACGCTGCGGCCGTTTGACTTCGATAAATACGCCGGGAAAGCTCAGACAGCCTTCCTCGCCGATTTGCTCGCCCTCTTCCGTTTCGATTACCGGGTTTATCAGGACGAGCTTCTTCTTCTTGTCCTTTCCGCTGCTGCAGTCCATTACAAACAGCCGCTTGAGCACGCCGACCTGCGCGGCTGCAAGTCCTACACCCGGCGCACCGTACATCGTCTCGAACATATCGTCGATGAGTTTGCTCAGCTTGTCGTCAAACTCGGCGACTTCATCCGAGCGCTTAGTGAGGATCGGATCTCCATATTTTACAACGTCTAGTATCATTGCCCCGTATCAAACTCCTTCAGTCTCGTCATCCTGTCGCCGCTGCGCCAGCTTCTCTCCAAGCAACTGATTAAGCACCGCGGTTCGTGCCTTAAAGCCCGTAACTTCGCGCCAGGCAACCAGCGCCAGTCCAATTAATATTATAGCAGCCCCCACAAGACTATGTGTTGCATAGCCGACAAAAAAGCCTATAAGAAGTATCACCACCAGGAGCACATAATAAAGAATGCCGTGGTTGCGTCTTGCGTTTATCGAGCGGCGCAATTCCTCGACTTCGCGGTCGATGTCGTGCGTCCCTCGCTCGTGGCTCAGTACGGTCATGGTTCCTTCTGATCCGTGAGGTGATCCGTTGCCGATCACATTTCACTCTCAATATCGCTTCAACTGCTCAAGATACGCTTCGAAGTTTCGCTTCATTTCTCCAAGACTGTCGCCGCCGAACTTCTCTCTCGACGCGTCGGCAAGAACTATCGCGACCATCGCCTCGCCTATCACTCCCGCGGCGGGTACGGCAACGATGTCGGAACGCTCAAAAGCGGCTGCTGAATTCTGTTTGGTGACAACGTCCACGCTGGCAAGCGGTTGTCTCAACGTCGATATCGGTTTCAAATGTCCACTTATTCGAATGTCCTCACCGTTGGTTATTCCGCCTTCTATCCCGCCTGCTCGATTACTCGGCCGGGTAAATCTCCGCTCGACTTCATTATATCCAATCTCATCGTGTACCTGCGACCCGGTAACCCGGCTCACCTGGACGCCAGCGCCTATCTCGACGGCCTTGACGGCAGGTATGCACATGATGGCTTGAGCAAGGCGGCCGTCGATTTTTTGGTTCCACTGGGTATGCGAGCCGAGTCCCGCGATTACATTGTGCGCAACAACTTCGAAGATTCCGCCCAGGGTGTCCTTCGCTTCTTTGGTGGCGTCAATCAGTGCGATCATTTTCTGTTCGACTTCTCTATCGGCGCAACGAAGCGCCGAGTCGTCGAGAATCGTCGAGATCTGTTCCCAGGTGGCCTCGATGGCTTTATCAGGTACTCCGCCGATCATTGCCGTATGGCTGCCGACCTCAACTCCTATTTCTTTCAGCAGGAGTTTGGCGAATGCTCCGACAGCTACTCGAGCGGCGGTCTCGCGAGCGCTTGCGCGTTCGAGTATGTCGCGCAGATCGTGAGTGTCGTACTTGAGTCCGCCTGCCAGATCAGTGTGACCGGGTCGAGGGCGCGTAAGCTTTCTTTCACGTTTCTCATCGGCGAACTCACGAGGTTCTATTGCCATCACGTCTTGCCAGTTTTCGAAATCGCGATTGCGAATCAGTAGTGAAACGGGCGAACCCAAGGTCTTCCCGTGCCTGACGCCCGATATGATTTCGACTTCATCGCTTTCGATCTTCATGCGCCCGCCGCGGCCATAGCCTTGCTGTCTGCGCCACAGTTCGCGGTTGATAGAAGCAGGATCGACTGGCAGTCCGGCAGGCAGGCCCTCAATGATGGCAATCAGGCCTTTGCCGTGAGATTCACCCGCGGTAATGAAGTTGAATTGGCTCATATCGGAGATTCGATCGACTCACGCCACTTCAAGCTGACGTGTCCGCAGGTACTTGATCTTATCACGAAGCTCGGCTGCTCGTTCGAACTCGTAATTCGCAGCCGCGGATCGCATCTGTCTCTCTAATTTCTGAATCGTCGCCGCGATGTTCTCGGCGGAATACTCCTCAGCCTCTTCGGCGACGCTTGGCACTTTGAAGTAATCCATTTCAACGATCGAGACAAGGGTAGAACCGACCGCCTTCACGATCGATGCGGGAGTGATGTTGTGCTCGCGATTGTAAACCGCCTGCCTCTCACGTCGACGCTGCGTTTCGCCAAGCGCCCGGCGCATTGAATCGGTCATCCGATCAGCGTAGAGGATCGCCTGGCCGTTGAGATTTCTAGCGGCTCGCCCAATCGTCTGTATCAACGACGACTCCGATCGCAGAAACCCTTCCTTGTCAGCGTCGAGAATCGCAACCAGTGAGACTTCCGGCAAGTCCAGGCCCTCACGCAGCAAGTTAATGCCCACCAGCACATCGAACTCGCCGGCGCGCAGGTCGCGAAGTATCTTGATGCGATCGAGGGTCTGAATCTCCGAATGCAGATAGCGGACTCGCACGCCAAGCTCCGCGTAGTACTCGGTCAGGTTCTCTGCCATCTTCTTTGTGAGAGTAGTCACAAGCACGCGTTCGTTTTTCGCCGCGCGCATTCGCACTTCATTCAGCAAGTCGTCGATCTGACCCTTCACCGGGCGCACGTCAACAACCGGGTCGATCAATCCCGTTGGACGAATGACCTGTTCGACGAACTCGCCTGCAGTCTTCGAGAGTTCGTACGGTCCTGGTGTCGCCGACACGAACACCAACTGGCCCATTCGCTCTTCCCACTCTTCAAAGTTGAGCGGCCGATTGTCCATCGCGGAAGGCAATCGAAATCCGTATTCGACCAGAGTCTTCTTGCGCGATTGATCGCCGTGATACATGCCGCGAACCTGAGGGATGGTCTGATGACTTTCGTCAACCATCACAATCGCGTCTCTTGGCAGATAATCGAGCAGCGTCGGCGGCGGCTCGCCCGGCATGCGTCCGGTCAGGTGACGAGAATAGTTTTCAATTCCATGACAGTAACCAAGCTCCTTAAGCATTTCGATGTCATAAAGCGTGCGCTGGTGCAGCCGCTGCGCTTCCAGAAGTTTCCCCTGATCGATGAGTTGGGGTTCCCACCAGTCGAGTTCTTCTTTGATCGTCCTGATCGCCCGTTTGAGTCTGTCCTGCGGCATCACGAAGTGAGTCTTCGGATAGATGGGCAGCCGTTCGTGCGTTTCGATCACCTCACCCAGAAGCGGATCGATGGTCGAGAGCGATTCAACCTCATCGCCCCAAAACTCGATGCGAAGCGCGTTTTCCTGATAAACCGGGTATATCTCAACCACATCGCCGCGCACCCTGAACATGCCGCGCTCGAAGGAAGTGTCGTTGCGTTGATATTGGATCTCGACCAGTTTCTTGAGCAAAGCCGTGCGTGACAGCTGCTCGCCTCGCTCGACGAAGGCAACCATGCCGTAGTAGGCATCCGGATCGCCCAGACCGTAGATGCACGAGACGCTTGCGACAATTATGCAATCGCGCCTTTCGAACAAGGTACGAGTGGCCGAAAGCCGGAGCCGATCTATGTCTTCGTTTACGGTGGATTCCTTCTCGATATAGGTGTCGGTCGACGGGATATAGGCCTCCGGCTGGTAGTAATCGTAGTAGCTGACAAAATACTCGATCGCATTTTGCGGAAAGAACGACTTGAACTCCTGATAAAGCTGCGCCGCGAGGGTTTTGTTGTGCGCCATCACGAGTACAGGCCTATTAATGCGCTCGATTACCGCCGCCATCGTGAAAGTCTTTCCGCTTCCGGTCACTCCGAGCAGCACTTGATGTTCGAGATCCTCTCCGAACCCGCGCACCAGTTGCTCGATCGCCTGGGGCTGATCGCCTTGCGGAACGTAATCACATACAAGCTTGAAATCCATCGTGTGTCCTTCCAGATCGCCTGAGTCATGACAGGCGGGAATTCAGTCAAATATGCAACCGGAGAGTATACAAGCAAGCTCGAAGCGCGAGCAATCACCGGCCAGAGTTCAGAGAGGCTGCTGACTCCGCGCGCACGATGAAGCTTGAACTCTAGACCGAACTACCGCACAAAAGTAGTGGCACAAAAAAAATTCACACAAAAGTTGATCGTTCGTGCTGTTAGCGCTTGACATCGATTAAGGTCATGCTGATAATGCGGAGTGCCATCACAACGCCCTTAGTAGAAGTCCACGCATTGTTGACAGATTAATCCAAATAGACGAGGCACGGCTATTAACGTAGTCACTCAAACTGATATCCATGGTGTCGAGTTTTTCAGACGCGGCAAAGTGAGAGACGTTTACGCGCTCGACGACAAACTGTTGATAGTCACGACGGATCGCATCTCAGCTTTTGACGTCGTTATGCCGGACCCGATTCCGCACAAAGGCGCGGTGCTGACTGCGTTTTCAGTGTTCTGGTTCGATTTCTTAAAAGAAGTCGTTCCAAATCATTTGATAACGACCGACGTCGACGCATACCCGGAGCCGCTGTCCTCTTATCGCGATCAGCTTGAGTGGCGCTCAATGTTGGTAACGCGGACGGATGTCTTTCCGTTCGAGTGCGTGGCTCGTGGATACCTTGTCGGTTCGGGTTGGAAGGAATATCAACAGACCGGTGAAGTGTGCGGCATCAAGCTGCCGCCGGGATTGCGAGAGTCGGAGAAGCTTGCGGAGCCGATCTTCACGCCGGCGACGAAGGCCGAGACCGGTCACGACCTCAATATCAGTGAGCGTGAGATGGCGAACAGCCTCGGCGAGGAAACAACCCGCGAGCTGAAGCGCCTGACGCTGACGCTCTACTCGCGAGCAGCGGAGTACGCAGATTCGCGGGGAATAATAATCGCCGACACCAAGTTCGAGTTCGGCACAAAAGATGGGAAGGTGATTCTGATTGATGAAGCGTTGACGCCGGACTCATCCAGATTCTGGCCGAAGGAATCATACGAGGCGGGTCGAGGGCAGCAGTCGTTTGACAAGCAGTACCTGCGCGATTACCTGGAGACCATCACCTGGAACAAACAGCCTCCGGGACCAGGCCTGCCTGAGACGGTGATAGCGCGGACGAGTGAGAAGTACCTTGAGGCGTACAGACTATTGACGGGAGAAACGGTCGGCGGATCGGGTATCAGGAGTCAGGAATCGGGATTCAGGGCTTGCAATTCCTGAATCGTGAATCCTGTATCCTGCATCCTGCATCCTATGACAGTTCTCGACTTCTTAGTCCTGCTGGTTGTATCTATATCGGTCGTCTCAGGGGCCACCAAAGGAATCATCAGAGTAATAGTTTCGGTTGCGTTTACCGTAGCCGGGCTGGTTTTGGCAGCGCACTTGTATATGTACGGTGCGGACCTGCTGCGAATCTTCGTGGCGAGTTGGCTGGCAAATCTGCTCGGGTTTATTGCCGTGTTTGTAGTTGTAGTCCTCGCCGGAAGCTTACTGGCGTGGCGGCTGCGTAAAGCAGCGAAGCGCGCCCGCATGAGTTGGGCGGATCATATGCTTGGGGGCGCACTCGGGCTGATAAGGGGATGGCTGATATGCTCGGTCATCTATCTTGCGCTGACGGCTTTCCCAGTCAAACCCGAGGCTGTAGAGAGGGCGTATTTCGCCCCGGCGCTTCTGGAAGGAACGCGAGTGATCACGTATCTCACTTCGCGAGAATTGAGGGAGCGGTTTTTCAACGGCAATGAAATCGTCAGGCAACTTTGGCAACAGAAACGTTAAATAAAGAAGTGCGCATGCCACTAGAGGAGAACTTGAGATGAAGAAAAAGTTGGAGGAACTCGTATCCGAGATGGTCGAGCGCGGAATACTGTTTGAAGATGCGGTGGCGGAATTTGAAAAGTATTTTGTTCTATCCGTACTCAAAAAAACCAACGGCAATTTATCAAAGGCCGCAGAGGTGCTGCGTATTCATCGCAATACTCTTTCAAAGCGCGCGGAGAAGTACTATCAAAATCACCGTATGATTGGCGCCCGGCATCGCCGTCCTCGCGTCCACCAGGAGCCACCGGCAGCGAAGGCAGCAGCGGCAAAGAGCAAGGGCTAAGCAGCAACAGAGCTAACGATGCTGATCTTTCCTGTCCGAATCTCCGGCGATAGAGAGATGTAGAGAAACGCCAATTGCGGGCTGATGGTCCGTGTTGCTTAGTTGATTGCGAGAAGCTTCTGGATGTCGGCCTCGATTTCCGCCGCCTTTCTGGGTCCCGCGCCCAGATACCTCCGAAATACCTTCAAGTCTCGAGTGACGAGAAACGTGGTGGGAAAAGCTATCAAGTTCAAGTCGTACGCCTGATCGTCATCGCCTATCAACACCGTGTACTTCATTTTGCTTTTGCCGACGAAGGGTTTGACTTCCTTAGCCTCACCGGACGCCATCGTAACCCCGATCACCTTGACGCCCTTGTCGGCATATTTTTCCTGCAGCTTGTTAAGCACCGGCACTTCGGCGATACATGGCCCGCACCAGGTGGCCCAGAAGTCGAGCACCACGATGCTGCCCTTGAGCTGGTCTGCGGCCGAGATCGCCTTTCCATCCAGGTCCTGAAGATTGATGGGCGGCAGCGCCTTGAGTTCATTGCCGGATGCGGAAGATGCATCCCTTGGTGTTTGGATGGCTCGCATTGAGAACGCGGGCGCCGCGAGCGCTAAGGCAAAGACGATGAGCAAAATCTTTTTCATATCTGGTCCTCAGGGAGCCGGCCGTCGCCAGCCAAAGTCAATCTCACTGGCGCCAGAATTGTAGCCCACGCGAGTCAGAACGGGCAATGCGCGCCGGCGCAGCGCAAGCGTTCAGTTGTATAAAAGCTTCAGCTTTCGCATGAATTGGAGACTATCTGCTCCGCGGAACATTAGGGCCGGCAAGTCGTCCGCAGACTGGACAGTCTGCGGTGCCTTCGAACAGCACATAACTGTCACTAGCAAATTAAAATGTCCGCTTTGCTAGCACACGATCTGTCCGGTTTGGTTTCTTATCAGTAGTAGCAGTGGCGGTGGAAAAGTGGGAATCGCGAAGCGATTTCCAAGGGCGC